>Ga0182004_10001431_pt1 | contig 17468 bp, 10 predicted proteins | sample Sormic07211540_1_FD_120479 | JGI IMG/M metagenome (GOLD analysis project Ga0182004, IMG submission 120479) | Endophyte microbial communities from Sorghum bicolor roots, Mead, Nebraska, USA - 072115-40_1 MetaG | ecosystem: Host-associated > Plants > Roots > Unclassified | place: USA: Nebraska...
AGGGATGGATCATGATGCATGGATCGGAGGTGGTGGCACGGCAGGAGCTGGCTAGCTGAGCCGAGCGGCCCCTCGTCCAAAAATCAACCAACCACGGGTCGACAGAGCGGAGAGCGCGGGCGCACGGGACTCCCGACACGCGGTGACACCCGTTGGCTGGCAAGCGCTCCTTTGCCTGCCCGTCTCCATCTGCCCCCACAGGCCACACAGCGGCATATCGCGCGACCGACCGAACCGGAGCCATGGGATAACGTCGCGCTCGCGCGTACTAGTACGAGGTACGTCGTCGTCCTCCGGAGTCGGGAGTCCGGACCGGACGGCCTGGCGCACGCACCGACGGTCAGGCCTGCGGTCGCGCACGGAACTCTGCGCCCGCCAGCTACAGCTACAGTACATCCGCGCGTGCATGCACGGAATCATTCGATTCCAATTGCTAGACTTTCTTTTTTTTTCCCCTAAAGGAAGAGCCTTATATTAAATATTGGCATAGTATCTCCACATTATACATGAAAAAAAATTCTAAATAAAAATATATAATATTCTATCTAGATTACTCTATTATTTATTATTTTTTTAATGGTTTATGCCGTAGTCAAAGTGCAGTCCTTATATCGAATCTAACAACCAACCATAAAACATTAGATATGCCGCAAGATCCAACGCTTCGGAACCAATTCAAAACATGTCTAAATCGTTGAAAAAATAACAGCAGTTGCATTGTCTGGTACGACATAGAATGCAGATTCGTCACCTTGAGAATTTGATTTTACTTTCCGCGACCATCGACAATGAGATCAATGACCCGCAGTCGCTGTCCTCATAGAGGGCTCCCAGAAGCACCCATCCCCTTGCAGATAAAGGTCACAAATTGGCCGTCTCCGATGAAATCGACACCTGCAATAATAATCTTGTCGTGGCAATTACCGAAGTCATCGCATGACACATAATCCCAACCGAAAATCATCTGATTTCACTAAAAATTTATTTACACTTAGGCGCGCGGTGGTGGAGTGAGGAGCCTATGGTGCGGCTCTACCCTAGGCGACGACGGCAACAGTTGTGCCGCCGAGCTTCTTTTGTCCGTATAATTGAGTTATAGTAATTCACATAGAGTCGATCAGTCTTTTTGTAAGTTACACACATCACTCGTTCTGTCATCTGATATAAGTTTATAACAAGAAATTATCTAAATTCTCTTTATAAGAATGAAACCACATTTTACTATTCATTTTTTCTAAAAAAGTACTTATCCTGCCAACTTCCCAAAATCACAGACGTTTAAGTACCACACTTTTCTATGTCTTATGTGTAGAACTATAGGCAACATTTCTTCTTCCTCCATCTATACAATGGCACACATCTATTCTTTTATTACACTTATCTTATCTCCTTTAGGTACACCTCTGTCCTTAGCTGGCTCCAAGTCAATATGTTCACTACATTACTACCTATTATGCTAAGCCCCTCCCTACCCACCCTTTCTATCTAGTTGTCGACCGTTGTCTATGATCACTGGCTTGCATCACCTCTCCGTGATCCACCACAATCACTAGTTCTGCTTACCCAATAGCCGCTATTAAGTCCGGAGACTCCAATTTTACCTTAGTAATCTTAGAGCTTTAATCTCAAAACTCTAATCTTAGCACCTCTATGATCTCTACCTCTCTAATATCATCACCTTTGTTGGTGACATTCTGGTATTTTTCTCATGACCTAAATTCGCTGGAGATTGAAGGCATTTGAGGGATAAGAGGTGTGAGGGAATAGTGCACTAATTGATGTTTAAAACTATTCTAGTCATTCTGTCTTAGGGTTTAGACCATCGTCCATCAATTTTCAACATCTATCTCACCGTACCTTATCTCCACCTTATTGATATATCTGCACTCGATCTTTAGTTATGCCATCTTGTTCCCTTGACATGTCTTAGCCTTAGATCTCTTTATGATGTCGTCCTATTGTTGATGAGATCTATTTGTAGCAGCATCTATACATACAACTATCTCTATCCCATGATGTTTAGACTCTACTTTCTCAATGGTGGGAGACCAACTTCAAAGTACTATTTTTCTATTGTGAAGTTGGTGCTCTAGAGTTTTTTTTGCATAGGTAGAGCTCTTTTAAACAAAATCTTGGAGCATCTCCACCAGATCCTTTTTTATCTTCAAATTCACTGTAGAGAATTGCTAAAATAGAGTTCTAGGTTATAAAGGAGTGCTATTGTAAATGGTTAAGAAAACCTCATCCCCTTTGTTAAGTAGGGTCTACCTGTCCATCGATCAAAATCTCTTTCCTCTCATCTCTCTTTTCTCTTCCTCCCTTTCCCGACTGTGTGGAGCCCCAGCACCTAGGCACCTGCCTATGCTCGCTGGTGCGGAGCCCCGCCATGCAGCGCCACTACCACTTCCCAACGTTGATGACCTCAGTGTTGGTCCTTTGCCAGGGAACGAGCGTTGACTATGTATATGGAGATTTTGATGGTGGTCGCGTGAGTTGATGGAAGAAAGGGGTTTAAGAAAATATGTTATTCTTCTCTTTTCTTATAGAGATTGAGGGAAGGACGTGAGAGATTGAGGATTTTTTAGAGAGGAGATTGGAAAGGGCTTTTGGCGAAGCTCTTTGTTTTTTCGACTTCAATCCTCTTCTTTACTAGTTATAGGAAAAGTTAGTAGACATGCTGTTAGAATATGTCTGATCTTTCTTAAATACACTCTCTAAATTATTATTTAGAGAGTCATCTAATAAAAAGGCTATTTATATCTCTTCACCCCCCAAAAACTTCTATATAGTGTATACTTTGGAGAGCAACCTTGCTCATCAAGTTTAGCTAGCAAGAAACTAGAAATTAATAGAAGATGACGATATTTAGAGATCTAGTTAAAAAAAAATTGTTCGTGTTTTTTTTACCAAAATCTTTATTTATATCTGTATGGAAGAATGTAAAGAGTCTCTTGAAGTTCCTATTGTACCTCACTCATATTCTACTCTCAGTGACAATTCTGGCACAGTATCAAATTTTAATAAATAATCTTAAATACAATTCTAGCACAATACCCGGTTCAAAAAATTCTTGAGTTTTATTAGTGACATTAGATTTGTTGTTATAAGGTACATTTTCATAGTATACTGTCATAAACGTTAATATTTTATTTGTATATTTTATCCAATTTTAAATTTAACATAGAATATATTTAGAGTTGTTTTATTTTGAGTGCGGATTGATTGGCTGAAAGATGCAAACAATTCTGCAATCTCTGGCCTTCTTTTGTCAGGCACTATTCATGCAGGACGCAGTGGAGGCATGGAGTAAGCGACGCAGTTCGGCAGGTGGCTATTTTCCATGTAAAAGAATCTCTGCTTAGCTCCCGGCCTCCAGCCGAGAACCTCGAAAGCCGTGGTTTGGCTTGTTTGCGCCTCTGCATTTGCATGCGTTAACCGTGTTAATCTTTGCAAGCCTTTCAGTTGCACTGATATGCTAAGCTAATTTCCATTTAGTGGATCAATCAGAATCTCTAGCACCTAGCTTTAACAAAAGGTAGTTGAGTCCTTTTGTATCCTGTTTAACTTGTCATGCCTATGAATCGTCCAAAGCAAGCTAGTACAAAAAAACAGAGGGAGGGTGAACTCCCACTTGACTTCCTCTTCCAGAGCGCACCGAGCGCAGCCCCATCGGCCCCCTCTCTTCCATCTCCAGCGAACTCGCCAGAGACGGCTAGGTGAGGGATCCCGATTTAGCAGTTTGTACCGTCTCTGTCCTTGAATGTTTGTCACCATGATTTGCGTGTCCATAATTTTGACTCGATTTATAAAAAAATACGTGTAATATTTTATTTCCAAATAAATTTATTAAAAATTTAAATTCAAATATTTATCTAATGATATTAATTGTGTATCATAAATATTATTATTTTTAATATATATTAGTTAAACTTGTTTCTTGGAAAGCAAAAACGACATACATGTAGGGACGGATGGAGTATTTAGTACTCTCTTTATCCCAAATTATTAGTCATTCCAAGAATCTTAGAGAGTCAAACTATCTCAAATTTGACCAAATTTATATGATAAGATAATAATATTTATAATATCAGCTAAGTGTTATTAGGTTCTTCATTAATTATATTTTCATAGCATATCTATATGATGTCATAAATCTTTGTAATTTTTTCTATAATTTTAGTCAAACTTGAGAAGCTTTGACTCTCTATGATTCTTGAAATGACTTATAATTTGGGATGGAGAGAGTAGCTACAGTTTGTTTGAGAGTCTTTCCGTTGTGGTATTCCCGCCATGATTGTCCCCATCGCCGGTGCAGCCAAGGTTAGTGGTAATAAAATAAAATCAATCCCCTCTTTTCTCTCTACAGATCTTCCCACCATCTCCCCCGATTCCACCTCTGCCGATGAGAACTGCTCCTCTTCACTCCACTACCTTTGTCGACCGTATCCATCTCTCCACAACAGCCATCGGTTCTAGTGCTCCCTACTTATGCATCGCTGCGTCTGGTGGTGGTGGTACGATCTGAGTTTCTTCAATCCCCGTGAGTTCATCAACCAAATCTTTCGGCTGTCGACGTGCTTATTCAACGCAAACTCTTCCATCCCATCTTCAACCTGTGCTTTGCGAGGTCATCCACCTAGGTGCATGCGTCCTCGACGCACCTGCGACCCCTCGCCGACGGTTCTGTCTTCACCATCGCTATTGCAGTAGTTGTTGTCCTCAAGCAGAACTTAGTTACAATTTGGTCTTCTTTTGAGAATCTTTATGTAAAACGGTTGTTGTGATAATATAATGTATATGTGTTTGTTGTCAAAAAAAACTTGTCATATGAATCCTAGAAATCCGTACATTAGTGCACGGAGAGAGAACAGCATGTGCAAACATTTATAAGTGCCAAAAAATAATGAACTTAGACATGTCACTACTATATAAACCATTTTTACAATGCTATTTTGACCAACAGTTGTATTAAAATGAACAATGATACATTATCACCGCTGGTTCGTTACAAATCCACAATAAAAATCATCATGTACATCGGTTTATAATAGAGTTTGTGAAAACAATTTTGGCCACTAATTTGCCAGATAGGTTTTTATCGTTGGTTTAAGACACTATAGTATTTTCGTTTGTATTTGACAAATATTGTCTAATTATGGATTAACTAGACTCAAAATATTCGTCTCGTAAATTACAGTATTCAATTAGTTATTTTTTACGCAAGATTCGATGTGATGGAGAATTTAAAATTTTTTGCAAAATTTATAAAGAACTAAACAAGACCTTAAGTAATCACAAACCCAGCCAATTCTCACCCCTTCACACACACACTCTCCCCTACCCATGTGCACTCCCAGGCCAATTCTCACCCTCTCTCTTGTCCACTCCTTTAGCAGCCTCTTGAATCTGTTCTTAACGAGACAAACGATGCGGCACGATAGCTCGGATATACCCTCTCCTGGCATGATGATGGCGAGGGGCCACCCCTCCTCTAGACAGCGAGGGTGAGGACGAAGACGACAACCGTGTCTAGGATAGAGTTTTTTTTTAAAAGAAAAATTAGCTTTTTATCATCATCAGATTATAAACCAACGATGACGATGATGAACATTATTTTCACCGTTTACTTTTTTTTTTGTCATCAAGGAGTAAAGTCCGCGGTGATAAAGTCATTAGGCTGTCTCGAACAGGAGACCTATGAGACAATTCAAATTCAAAATGGGTCTTTCGTATAGGTCATCAACGAATCTTTTAAACCTAATTACTACATGATTGGACAATATTTGTCAAATAAAAATAAAAGTGCTACAGTGTTAAAATCCAAAAACTTTTTAGATCGGGCCTTAAAATGCTCTCTTGGACCAATGGTGATGAGTTTTTGAAAAGTCCGATGTTGACGAGTTACAGTCGGCTTACAGCACCGAGCCACTGATCGAGAACAACGACATGACCGTGGCCGCCGTGCAAGCAAACCAACGGCCGAAACGTCACCGGCTCAGGTCGAGAGGACGATGCCCCTGCCCCCCTCGCCGTCCTTGAATTGGAGCACTGGCTGGCGGCCGGCTTTCTGTGCTCGGGGGGATGGATGGATGCTGTTACTGCTCCTCTGGCAGCTCAGATTGATTAGCACGCCGTCCACTGCATGCCCCAAAGCACTGCTCAGATTGATCCCAGTCAGCGACAGCGTGCTTAATAAATAATAATCTCGGCGTCGGAGCGGCCTCACCCCCACTTGAAGCTCATCAGCGTAGTATTAAGCCCAGGTACAATACACAACCCCCGTCCCATCAGGCTGGCAGGCAGGCAGGCCATCACCCCACACCCACACCCACTCTCTCCGTTTCTAGCTTCCTCCTCCTGCTCCAAGTACGGCCGCCGCCGGCCGGTCACCGGATCCAAGAAGAACGGCCGATGGATGGAGGATTCGGTGACGAACTGCATGCTCCATGTTTTGATTGTGTGTGTTTATTGCTCGTACGTACTGTATACTGTATTAAGTTGCAGCGGCCGATTCGATTAGGCCCTGAAGAGATTGACAGAAGAGAGCGAGCACCCGGCGCGGCGGCCGGCATGGAGCGCATGCCGTCCCCGCCGCGTGCTCGCTTCTCTTTCTGTCAGCCTCTCTCTCGTCCTGGGCCGACGCCGCCGAGGCCGGCCGGGGCCGTGTGTGTGCTGCTGGGTGACTCTAGGCTAGCCACCTAGCTTGCTCTGATCTGGAGCTGCTGCAGCAGCAGCTGCTGTCTTCCTGCTAGTGGCTACTGGTGCTAGTGGGGCGGCAGACGCCACCACCGAGGCTGGAAGCAAGCCACGGGCTCCCCTAGCGCGGTGGAAACTGTGCCACGCAGTCGTCGCGCGCAGAGAGATGCACGACACGCATGCTGCGAGGGGACGACGGCTTTTGCAGGCACCAAGGACATGTCACTTCATTATCTTCTATAGATTTCCCATATTTTTTTGCTCTCAAATTGATTCCTTTCAGTCAGGCTGTCGGGGGGCTATTACCGAGGAAGAGGATGAGGTCGACCATGGAGAGGATGAGCCAAGAGTAGTAGTAGTAGTACAAGTACTTGCTGTGGTAGGTTTAGCAGTACACGGCCGAAAAAACCACTTCTCAGCAAGGAGCAAGAGCTTGCTGTGGTAGGTTTTGTGGTACACTGAAAAATGATTGGTACTAGAGTTTTATTTGCCGTTTATTTTCTGCTTGCATGCTCCCGATGCAAGATTTTCTTCGCTCTCCGGTCTTCCTGCCTCACCTCACCTCACCTTGGGAGCTGAATCAGGACATGCCGACAGTACACTGCGGCACTGTAAGGATTTAACAGAACAAACACCGCATCATTTCTCTCTCCCTCCCTCTCTCTCTCTCTCCTTTTTCTTTCGCATGGTGCGCAGCAGCTCATCTTTGGACACTGTTTCTGCTCTTGCTTGCTCGGCCTGTTCTTGGTCTTGAGTTCTTGCTTGCTAGGTCCTCCTGCGGCGGCGGCCATGGCGATCCAGGTGGTGGTTGAGCCGCCGGTGCTGATAAGCTCCTGTTGGCTCAAAAATGGAGCGGGGAGGGCACCATGTGATGACCCAAATTTGGCAAAGACCCTGCACTTGCCAGATCTGGTTTGCATCTAAGGTAGGACTGAGTACCTTCTTCTTCTTCTTGTCTCTCTCTACACACAGTCCACACATTTAATTTGCTCTTCTCATTCATGGTTTTGGCTGCCCCCCCTTCTGCATGAATTTTCATCTCCTCTCTCTACTACTCATATCGTATCCTCGTCTCTCTTCCTCGACCTCTCTCAGTACACGTACAAAGGGGTAGAGAGAACACCGTACGTTACTGCTCGTTACTGATGAAGAGGGTTGTTGTTGTTGTTGGTAAGAGCCACTGCCCTTTTGTTTCATTGGTTTCATGGATTCAATCGTGAGTGACTCTTGTGATGTTGCTGCTTTCATCTTCAATCCGTCTTCTTCTTTCCCAGGATTTGGGCGTCATGAATTAATGGGGAACATCATTTGCAAAGTTTACTTGACCAAGGTATGCATGCACACAGACCTTTTTCTTTCTACTAGTTAATTAACTGAGATCTGATGCTATATCTGAGGATATATAAAGTTCCCGGTTCAATATAAATCAATAGATTATTGTAGCTTGTTATGAATTTGGATGGACGAAGTTATATTGGAGATTTGGATGTTGATTTGTTGCAATATTTCGCTTTAAAGTTCACATGTTACCCAAAAAATGGCTCGAAGTTAAGTTATTTGACTGGAAAAAGACCATTTCATGAGATAAGAAAATTTGTTAGCATCTGTCTGAGTACACAGAATGGAGTGCCTGCTTTTCAAGTACTGTCATCTGAGGCTTCCTCTTTCGTTAATAAAATGAGCTGTAGAATGAATATACAGTTTGGTTGGTCTTATTTTCGCTAACCACCGTGTCTTATGAAATTGAGGTAATTCTAGCATGTAACAAAGATTTACAACGACAACCTACTCTCATCTGAGGCTTCTTTTGTTAATAAAATGAGGTGCTGTCTTTCTCCACTAAAGTGTATGGAACTGGTTGTCTTAGAATATTAAGAACTGGATTTTAGACCATGCAAGCTAATTTCGTATCGAATAGTTCTATTTTTTCTCCATGGGATGCTAGTTTTTCGTCCATTATAATTTATTAAAAAGAGAAGTAGGAAAGAAAGATTAGAAACGAAAAAGTACTATTGTATCCATACATGCACTCTTACACTTCATTATTTTTTTATAAATGTACTCTTAAATCACTTTATGATTTACATTTTTTCTTATTTTTGTCCATGGTAGTATATAAGATGCTGCTTGTTTCACATGCATGTATCCGCAAACCAGGAACATATGATGACCAATAGAACTGTAAGTAAAATAGCATGCAGTTGCATATACTGATATATTTTTGTGTCTAAAATTTGCCTTTTATGATTGCACGAATAGAAACTTGTTCATCTTGCTTCTATTGCTGTAGTTTAGCCTACTGACTGAAGTGCGCTAATCCAAATATATACATATACATGTTGGAAAAGAATCATAACTCAAAAGATTAAATTTGTGATGTGGTATGGCACCAATTATGTCTTGAATTGACCATGAATATGTAAGATGAGAGCACACGCCTGCTAAAATGTCAAAACAGAAGGGTCCGAATGTAGCTTAGCCTAACTGTGAGTAGCATCATACAAACATGACTCACAATACCTTTATATGAGTGGTAATAAGGCATGTGTTCTATTACTTGAATCACCAACTTGAGTAATGCTCAACTCTAATATACATTTATATTATATTAGTTATTCATAAAATTATCTAGAACATCGTCATACTAATTACTCTGATGTCTTTGTGTCAAGAATGGTTGAAGAAGCAATAGTGGATTTTACCATGAGTTTTTGCTTCCTCTTGTGTACTCTTTCCCATCATTTATTGATTAACGCTCAATAAGCTGAAAACTTTGAAAGAATTGGTTGTGTGTGCAGTCTCAAAGGAAGAACTGTTTGTTTTTTTTTCTAAAAAAAACTATTTACATTGTTGCTTCATAATGACTCATGCATGCATGATTGAATATGAACCTGAACCTTGGTTTTAATCTGCCATAAGCAAGTTCATTCCTCGCATTCATGTGCTGGCTATATTTGTATTCATTTGATATACTATAATGTAAATAAAATATATGTTCCTTGCACAAAAGGAGGGATTAAGGATGTATCCTAGTTGTGCAGAGCAGTAGATCATGAGCAAGGAACCCCAGCGATACATACAAGGATTGTCATGATTTGGAAAGGGTAATTTAGGTGAGGAGTAGATCAGACTAGTGGTGACAAACTAGCTGCTGCTACAGAAGACTTGGTGCTTCACCCGATTATTTCTTAACTTGACCCAATTTTATTAGACCAATTATTAAGTTAGTTGATGCATGGCTGTGTTGTGGCACAGTCGGTCTTCTATAGCTTTATTGCATGAGTCCAATTTAAAATTCACTTTGTAGCAAAACTGATGACTATAATTAATGTAGCTGAGCTGTTCCATCCTACAAACTGATTGTGGTAGGCCACTACTGCATCATTTCTTGGTTCGACCACCATTAGAGTTGCTATAAGCTATGGAGCCAACTGTAGTACTCCCTCAGGGCCGTGCCGGCAAAAATTAAGGTGCTGTTCTAAACTAAAATAGGCTCAATTCGTCTAGAAAAAATAAAACAATAATCATATATAATATTATATAACACCAACTTATAGCACTGAGTAATTAAGAATATTTTCTATATAAGGCATAAATTATAGACCTATCTTAATAAAGAATTAGGCTACTTGTTGGTTTCTAGCCTCCAAGTACTAATTATCTCAATTTTTTATGGATTCATGACACTATAATATATAGTTTGGCACTTGCTAACACACCTTCCAGTGTCCATCAACGCTTTATATTTTGCACTTTAACGCTTTATATTTTGCACTTTAATATTAGCAATTGAGTACTGGACTCGAGATTCCTTAGCTACCTTACCAAGATGTGACTCGGCAAGCTAAGTTAGATCAGGACACGGAGTAGTCAGACTGACAACGGCTTAGATGAAACTATATGGTGCCAAATATGAAGAAATAATGTAGCAATTTTTATTGTTGGCAAGCATTTATTATGAACTCTACGTAGAAAAGTCAGCACAAAATATTTAATATTAATTATGATGAGCTATAGTTTTGAGGCCCCTAAAAATTTGGGGCCCTATACCATTGTACAGCCTGTGCACGACCCTGTACTCCCTCTGTCCACAAAAGAATGTAATTTTCGCATTTTGAGGAGTCAAACAATCTAAACTTTGAGTAAAATTATATAAAAATGTACTATCATTCGTGAAACAAAATAAGTACCATGAGATTAGTTATAGAATATATTTTTATAATAAATTTATTAGAGACATAAGTACTGATACTATTTACTATAAACTTGGTCAAACTTGAGCTAGTTTGATCAGCATGTTCTCCATAATTGTATTCTTTTGTGGACGGAGGGAGTAGTTTTATTACGTGTAGTCCTAAATATCTACCATTGCCAACTTCTCTAGTATAAATCTGCCAAGCATTGCTCACAAATTGTGGTCACACCATAACCACTACAAGGGTATCAAGGTGTTGGCAAACACCAAGAGTAACATATGTGGATCACTCACTAATCAATCTAAGATCATCACCTTGCATCCAAATTGGAAGGGTACAAATTCCGCACTTGTAGCTTCGATAGGATTTCTTATAATTTGGATCTGCTATTTTGGTATCAATCTGTTAGGTCGCAAATTGGGGGAATTCGTGCCTACTCGGCATTTCACGAGTTATGAAAGTACAAGAAAGGATACTAAATCTAGTCGTTAATTGAATTCAGAATAGAAAGATTCAGAATAATGAGAATTATTCCTAGAGTAGCACTAATCAATTACTAAGTGACAAGAGCTCAAATATATATATAGCAACACTCGCATTGGCCCTATCAATCTTTAAATTGGTCGGATCTAAGCATATATATATATAGTCTCAAAAAGATCAGTCGTCATTGGAGTAATAAATTTTGAACACACCATATCATCCGTTGTCTCATCAGAAAATGGGTGGCATCCTTTTCAATGGTCACAAATTTGATCACTAGGTCCCATCAAAACTTACATGTTCGGCTGGCTGGTACACAACGCTATTACGGCTGATATATAATGTTTGCTACAGTGCTTTGTGTCTCAGCATTGCGGGAGCAATAGCCGTAGCAGTTGGCTTCAATTTCTACCATCTTATGCCTAACAAAGAATATCCACAAGTAGACATATATGTTGTAGCCTTTACCCAAGAGTGTTTCATGGTATCCCAAAGTATTGGCAGTTGAATGATTTCACAAGGGTGATAAATGGGAGAGAAGATATCTATGGGTTGCGAGGATCCTCTAGCGTAGGCTTCATGACACTTATTCCTGACTTAGATTACTTGTGTGGGCATTTATTTCTACCCATTTCGGGGCATAACCAATTCTCCTATTGACGGATGAAAAGGGGATGAAAGCAAAATTGACATCTCACAATGATGAATATTAGTCATAACTTTGATTTTATACACCAGATATGTACTCAAATTACTGCTCTAACTTGCATGTGATAAGCAAGAGGAACAAAAATTAAACAAGGTGCATAGCTTTATCGAATGCAATTTGTTTTTTTTTTAAAAAAAGTTTAACAAATTAAATAAAGATAGTCAAATCTACATATTAGGGAATTGTTTGTGTGCTCCTAGGCAGCAATACCTAGCTAGGCTTAGGATTGGTGCCTGTCACGACATAATCCAATCATCCCTATGGAAGCCAAAGGAGGTCCACTCTAGTGAAGCTTTATCCCCGTCGCCCAACTTATAAGATGGACGACATCTCTGGCTCCTCTCCTTGAGACTTCTTTCTCCACTCACACCCTAAACTACTTTTTATGTGGACAATGTGGTTCTTCTTCTCTTCTCTTCTTCTCCCCTAAATGGTGAAATGGTGCTCCTTTTATTGGGGGTTAAGGTGATACCTAGCTAGTCCGTTTGTAAGCTAACCTGTGATGCCTCTAGCTAGCTGGACAAGTATGGCACTAACCAATACTTGTTAGGTGGACAGTTGCTCATGGATTTAGGGCAGTTGGAGATGAGTGTGGACACTACAGATCTTCTCTTTGTGTTGATTGCTAAGGTGGTTAATCGGCTAGTGTGCTAGTAAGTCGAAGGATGATGTCATAGAGGCGGATAGCTAGTCACTGCTTTTGTGTTGGTTGATCATCATTGGTTAGCGAATATGTTTGAATTGTAACCTCTATGCAAATGAATTAGATGAATATAATTAACCGAGCACACATTCCACTTTTAGCTTTCCCTAAGAGTATTCCTAAGTTTATATTGATAAGAACATCTATTTTCTAGGTCCTAGGTTTTACTATTGGTAAAAGCTTTGGGCGAGCTATATGTTTTTTCCTAGTATGAGTGAAAAGGAAGGGACACAAATGTAGGGTGAGAATAATCTAGAGTTTCTACCAAGGATAAAATCAGTCCCCTAGGCTAAAAGCTCATTGCATAGCAAAGATCTACTCGAACTATATAATTCATGTCAATGACACCACGAGGGGCGAAGGTACACTGCTTAGGGGGGGGGGGATGGAAAACAGGGAGTTCGATTAAAATTTCACCATATATGCATACCCTATGAAACTTGTCTATGCATTCACAAGGCAAGTGCACCCCCTTTTAATTTGCTTTAGCTTCACCACTAGGCACCACCAACAGGCAGCATGCATGACAGCTATGTCCCACAACTTTGTGCCCCCATGAGTTTCGTCTTTCCTTAATCATTTTGTGCTGTTGTTTTGGTTCTGGTGCAGCAGCTACCAGCTGGTTCATTTCATGCATGTTGTTACAAATATAAATTTTGTTAGTTATCTGGTTTGGTTGTTTGAGGTTTGAATTTTCTCTTGCATATGATGATTAGCAAAAGATTTCCTGCATACTGGAAAGTTGTGGAAATTGTTAAATTCAATAGATATCGATTTCATGTAGTTATTTGAGGTGAATATACCAGACAGTATACATTGCTATTTTCTGTGCCACACTCAAAAGAGGGAGCTCTGTAGTCTGTATCCTCTGTTTGCTTGGCAAGGTCAGATAGCATATCCATATTTATGATCTGGTATGTTTTACACAGTGTACCATCATCTTTATCAATGTCCATACCTCCTCAGCTTTTCCTGGGGAAATTACATTAATTTTGTAGATTCCTTGTATGTGACTCTGTCATTCCCAACGTCCTCACTAACGTGAATAATCTTTGCAAAGCGAAGGGAGTATCCAAACATCCACTGATGTGCATCTTAAGTTTTAACTTGAGCATTGAGGCAATTGCATTATTTTTGTTTATGTATTATTATGCAAAAGAATATCCCCAGTTGCCAGTTTGCTGGAAATGGAAACGAGATAGGGAAATCCATCCATCAATATTATGTCACCATTCAAATAGAGTGAAACAAACAGAAGATCTGTTAGTCCTATGTATTTTCTTCGTAACAGTTGAATTTTGTTCTCTAGAGAAATCAGGTGCATGTAAAGTAAGGACAATTAGGTCTAAGCTTTACATTATCTTCTACATGAACAAAAATAGGAACATACAATTATCCTTGCATTGTTGTCACTGGCATTAGAGACTAAGAATTTGGTTTGGCAATATGAACAGTTATCCTCTTCATCCTGTAGGCCCATCAAAACGCCTATTATTATGTGGGCTTCAGTAACAAAATACTGTTATTGGATTTTAGCGTAAGAAATGCTCTGATCTGTTCCCCACTCTGATAACCTCTGAAAAAATGACAGGTGGGGGGCTTTATCAAAGCAAATACATAAGCAGATTTATTCAGTGAGAAAACCTGGATTTTTTTTCCTAAAAAGTTTGTTGGGCCACAAGAGAAGTTCACTTTCAAAGATATGTAGTGATTCGAAAAGGTATGTGATAAAATCTAGTTACATCTCTGTGAAGTTGCTCTGTCCTCTTTTGAAATTCTATGCTAAAGCTTAAACTCATCATCAATTGGCAACACATTATTTTTGTAACATCCTGACCTTTTAAAAGTTAAAATTGATGTGCGGACCAAATTTTCACCTTTTGAACCATAAGTCGTATGGATGATCAGTGATGATGGTTGTGTAGAGCGCGCTGAAATGAATCAGTTTAACTACCAACATGTATGGTTTGGATGGTGCCAACCAAATCTGGGCCATTAAAGGGGTACTGTTCACGCTACAGTAAAAGACTAAGCCTGCTGTTTCCTGTTCGCCACTTCTGTCCGCCACACCTATTCACGCCGCCTCCCGATTCTGTGCATAGTGCCCCTCTGTGCCTCTGTTCCATGTGCATAATTTGTTTTCCCCCATAATGTCTTAAAATCTAGGATACCTTCTATTTGAAGGCGGAGGGAGTAGTTACCAAGTCCTAATTAAACAGTTATAGATTGGTTTGGTTGTTTCGATTGGTTGTCAAATTTTGTTACTGGTAGTCTGTAAATAATTGTTGGTGCTGAATTTCAACAGTGCTGAAACAAAAATTGTAGGTCTCATTTTTATCTTTCCCACGGTGCTGGTTTCACTCGAATTCGACTCAGTCTATGAGTAATAGTTAAAACAGTGCTGCTGTTCGGTTAGGAAGAATTTTCAGTGCAGAGAAATATTTTCAGTTATTTTTTACCAAGTCAGATCCATAGTTCGACATAGCAACCTAAATGAAAGATGTTTTTTTTCGATCGGGTGTTTAACCCGTTTTTCATTAAGAGGAAGTAGGCTAAGTGCCCAAGTTACACAAGCAATCCACGGCGGTGGCGAGGAGCCATCGTTAGTGAATCACAACAGCCCTAACTAGCAGAGTTCTATGTAGATGTCCCAAGTCACAACAGCAACCTAAATGAAAGATGTCAGAAGTTCTATGTAGATGTCCGAGAAGTATTTATGTGATGTGATTGGTTAAGTAGATTAAAATATATGGCAGAAACAAGCCAAATTTTCAGAAACCATGAGGATTGCTATTTAGGGTTTTAATGAAGGATTTATTCTGGTATTTATTAAATAGAGTTCTGATCATTGTGGTAGTTTAAGATACTGTTGCTTCACGAGTTTGGGAAGTACCGGATTCTCTTTGTAATTAAGGCAAGTGCTGTGCATGATGAACTTGTGCAATGGCAGGTTTCCTTGACTGTGTTTATTAAAGCTCTCAGAATATGTTATTCAATATTGATGTTCTTGGTATATTCATGTATCAGGATAACAGGATTGAAGTTCCAAGTTGTTCCTTTACATTCCATTCATGTTCCGGTGGATCTAGATGTGCAATTTGGTTCTTATTCATGTTGCTGTGAGTAAGTGTTAACCCTACTTGCTAGGCTTTATCGTTAATAAATGCTAACTTGCTAAGGATGTATTTAGGTGTTATCCATTTCAGACGAAAATTACTGCTCCATTGATGATTTTATTCGACCTTTGTTACGATTCACATGTATTTTCTCTTCTGGTTCCGATTGTACTTGCTGAGGTGCTTTGTGTTTATTTGGTTTTTAGGTACCTATGCATGGGGCGTGGGAGTACAACATTCATCTTGAGCACACGCAATCATGTTCTTAGGTTGCTAAAATCCAGTTTTTACATTGTAATGATTTAAATTTTGTTGCTTTAACTATCCTTTGGTAAAGACGATCTTGCAAAGGGTTTTGTCGATATATTCTGGTTCTTGGGATGAGCAGTGATGCTTACATTCTAGTTCATTTGATATTACTATGTTCATCTTATGCATTTCTTGTTTTGGACGTCTAATTTACAAAGGAAACTCTGTCAGATTTCAGTAAATACCTATCTTTGTAGATTGTTTGGAGTTGCATGGTAGCCTCCAGTTTAGCAAATAACTGGGGTGTTACAATTTTGGTCTACTAATTTGGTGCTTCTTTGATATTATCTTCTGCACAGGATCCTTCCAACTAATTCACTACTAAAGAGTAGCAGCGATTCAGCGACCTTGTGAACCGCTCAATTAAGTTAATCCATGTCATAGTAAATAACATGGACGTCGATGCAACAGCAATAATGAAACACCTAAAAATTTGCTCATTTTAAAATAGGTGAAAAATGGTTTAATTATGAATTTCTGTGCTCATGAAACATAGGAAAATAATATTTTCATTTAAATAAAATTAATTATAGGACTTAGCAACTTGTTGTGCATTCATGCTTTTACATTAATTTTTGTTGACATGAGTGATTTGTCTAAAGCTCAAAAAAAAATATTTCAAAAGTGATTTTAAAATGGTTTGGAAAATAACTTTGGAATAAAGGAAAGGAAATTAGAATGTATATAAAAAAAAGAAAAAAAAAAGGGGGAGACAGCTCCCTGGATCTGGCTCGAAGCCCAGCTCCTCTTCTTTCCCCCTCCCCCTCGGCCCAAGCCAGCAGCTGCAGCAGCCAGCCCAGCTCCTCGGCCTTCAAGCGCAGCCGGCCTCGGGAAAGCCGCGGCCCAGCCCCGCGCCTTTCCCTTCTCTCCCTGGCAACCTGACCCTGTCTTTTCTTTCACTGACACCCGGACCCACACGACAGTGTCCCATCTCCCCTTTCCTTCTTCCTCCCCAAGCCGTATGCGAGTTGGACATCCAGAAGGAGAGTCCGCACCCCCTCTTCTCCGATCTTTGCGGGATTTTCCGTGTGGGAGATTTACTTCGCCCTTTTTAAGCCCCGTGAATCTCCCTATTCCTTTCTTTTTCCATCTAATCGACTCCATAGTTGCTCGGCTCCAGTTTGGATCTCGCCGGCAAGCCGGACTTCATCCGCTGCCGAGGTCCTCGCTCGGTGGTGCCCCAGGGCCTTTCGAAACCACACGCCGAGCATCGCCACTAGGTAAAGAAGTCGCCAAGCTTTTCTCCATGCCCCCTA
>Ga0182004_10001432_pt1 | contig 17462 bp, 22 predicted proteins | sample Sormic07211540_1_FD_120479 | JGI IMG/M metagenome (GOLD analysis project Ga0182004, IMG submission 120479) | Endophyte microbial communities from Sorghum bicolor roots, Mead, Nebraska, USA - 072115-40_1 MetaG | ecosystem: Host-associated > Plants > Roots > Unclassified | place: USA: Nebraska...
ACTCTAGATGGTCTAGTATGATCATATACTTTGTCTATATACATTTCGTCCAGTAATATACACCTTAAACCTAGAGATACATAGATGAGAGTAACTACACGCACGTGTGTGTATATATATATATATATATATATATATATATATATATATATATATTCCTTCCATCGTCCATTGCCAGTCGGATACAGTAAAGAAAAGGGACACCTGTAAACACCATCACGAAACAAGGTTTTGAAAATCACAAAAGCCACTTGCCACTAACGAGATTTAGTACCCACTGAAAGAATAGAGATAGGAGGAACCCCAAAGAACACAACCTTACATCTTTGACTATCAGAACAAAGTGTTGAAGATGTCGGACCTTGCTATAGTTAGATAAAAAAAGAGATTGAAATCGCCACATGAAAAACCAAACAAATGCTAAGATCTGAAGAGAACCAACAAATCTAAAGAGTATGCTTGGAAGTCCAAGTTCAGTATGTTGGTAGGATGGCGGAGGGAGACACGGGAAAAACCGATGTGTGCGAGGGTGGGAGGCCGACAGTAGAGACAAGTAAAGCGAAGTGTCGGTTAGCGTGTGGGTGAGCAAAACGTGATAAGGACTAGAACATCATAATTTTTTGTTTAGTATAGAAAATAGTAGATAGAAAAGATATCTATTGAGCATCTTTTTTTTGAATTACACGGTTACTCACTCCTATGAACAGACGTACGCAAGCCATACCCCTATGAGCACTTCCGAGACTAAATCAGCAGATCTCGAGATTCACAAAGTCATCACAGGCATCTCGCTGACGACGAGGATCTAGAGCTTCTAGAAACTCTTACTTGGCATTTCGGGTTTCGCTCTACTCTTTTTGGATTTATATTCAAGCTTCGACTCTAGCAATCAAGGGTAGGTCTAAAATCATAAGGTCATTTTTCATGATGCAAGAGATTTACCCACGAGTGACCCATTGTCCATTGATCATTTCCCCCCTTCTGAACCTATTTTGTCTCCCATCCAACACCCCTTCCTCCCCACTTGTCAAAAAAAACACCACTTCCACCCCGGATCCTCGGCACAGCTCACCATGGCATCTTTTAGTGTGCTCCACCATAGTACGACCCATCAGTGTTCTCTCACATTGTGGGGACTGGGGAGGGAGAGTGGCATGAGCATTTGGTCTTGTGTAGGAGCTGCTGCGGGAGGCAAGAGATGTACAAGCGACGATTGACAGCTCATGTGTGTGAAATGAGGTAAGGCACGTTCTTCGATGTAGGCTTCGCGTGAGACAAAGGCCTTGTTTAGTTATAAAAAGTTTTACAAAATGAAGACTGTAGCAATTTCATTTGTATTTGACAAATATTATCTAATCATGGGCTAATTAGGCTCAAAAGATTCGTTTTGCAAATTACAGATAAAGTATGTAATTAGTTATTTTGTTATATATATTTAGTGCTCCATGTATATACCGCAAGATTCGATGTGACGAAGAATATAAAAAACTTTACAAATTTTTTTGGGAACTAAATAAGGCCAAAGGCAACTTGGCTCGATCCGCTGATGCTGGAGGTGGTGAAGGGTGAAATACTGAAATTCGGATGCTCCACATATTTGTGGATGTAAAATGTGTGCCAATCTCTTAGACTTTTGATCCAACGACAAACCGTTACATGCTCTCTATGCGGGCTGCGGCAACGACACAATCTATTCCTGTATATCATCATTCGGCCTTGTTTAGATGCACGTGTAACTACTTTAGGCCCTGTTTAGTTCCCCACCTAAAATTTTTTCGTCCATCCCATCGAATCTTTGGACACATGCATGGAACATTAAATGTACATAAAAAAATAAACTAATTACACAGTTTGATTAAAAAACGTGAGATGAATCTTTTAAGCCTAGTTACTCCATAATTAGCCTTAAGTGCTACAGTAACTCACATGTGCTAATGATAGAGTAATTATGCTTAATAGATTTGTCTTGTAGTTTCCTGATGAGCTATGTAATTTGTTTTTTTATTTGTTTTTTTATTAGTTTCTAAAAACCCCTTCCGACATCCTTCCGACACATCCGATGTGACACCCAAAAAATTTTCATCTTCAATCTAAACAGAGCCTTAATTGACATGTATTAGTAGATATGGCTAAAAATATTGTTCGTTGATTTATTATGAGAGAAAAATATTATTAGTTAACAGAAAAAGTACGACGACAAGCAAATAAACTCATAGACTACATATTGGACTGCGTCGTGGAGGACTGACAAACACGCAGCAAACTGATATCCGTCTTAGAGGGTGCAGCATCTACCGGCGCTGAATGCAGAAATGGTGATGTACTTTGGTGCTATCTCGGTCCAAATGGCCGAGATTCACTAGGATTCTGCTAAGAATGGATGATGTCTCTTCTCTTCTTAATTTGCGCTTCGTAAGTCGTAGCTCATGTATACTTGTGGAGTCTCAACTAAGGTGCTGCCATGTCGTTCTGGGCAAATTGTTCGTATGCTATATCAATGGATCAATACACTTCTCAATTTGCACACCTTTACCCCTTATTTCAAACCTCTTTACTCCATGTTTCTTGTTGACATTGTTTCTACTGTAATATGTTATTAGGTGTTCTGCAATATATGAATTTCATTCAAATTCAAATTTTATATGGCCGTAGCAATGGACTAGTCAATACCTGGTAGCTTCAAAAGAAGGTATGGTCCTTACACAAAATTAGCTACAGTAAAGCCCTAGGTGCCTTCCCTTGAAAGATTGGCTCACCTTTCCGCTTTCGCTGCTCATCTTGGGATTCTTTCAGTGGCCACCATCGCCATAATACCTAAACACAAATAATTTGTCGAAGCCACGAGCATATTTCATAAGACAAAACAACCTTGAACAGCCATTCCTATTAATCCTTGCTCAAGTTTTTCTACATATTCTAATTCTTAGAACATTAAAAGAATACACTACAAAAGATAGCACTCCTTTTTTGGTCCAGCGGAACCCATCTTCAGTATTCACAATATAGGAATTAAATCCATCCATCCTCACTCCCGGGTACTGCAAGCTGGGAGGAACACCAGGAGTGTTCTCCATGCGAATGAAAACAGAAGCACTACTCAGAGCTCCGACACATCCAGTGTCGCACCTGATATTCATCCACATTATTCTGACAAGCCACACCAAAACAGGCAAAACAGAACACAGAAGGAACACAATGATATTTCAGGCTACCAGCATTGCATTTAGCGATTTAACCAGACCAAGGTCACATGGACAAAACTGAAGTACAGGTATGCAGGAAAGGCAACAAATCACTAGCCGGCTACAGTCCCTCTCAACCGGTTGGCAATGTGGAGGAGGTGATCGATGTTGGTGGCTGGGTAATGTTGCAGCAGCTGGATATTGGCAGTGAAGTCTCCAGCTAAGAGGCGCTTCCGGACTAGGATGAGCATGGCACAGCATATCCTCATTAATGTGTCCTGCATGAGAACATGCAACAGTTTAGCACAGTACACTGCTGGAAAGATGTGCAAAAATTTATTCCAGTAGTGGTAATGTACCGATGGGCCTTCTGGATCACCCAAGATAGCGTCCCAGATATGTATACACACGTTAAAGCTGAACTCCATTGTCAACAACAGTGTGATCCATCTAAACGCATAATATTGTGGGTAAACCTGTATAAATAAAACAGAAACACGTCAGGTATGGTTGTGCTTGGGTTGGTTGGTTGCCACGCATGTAAGAATCTCTGTTCCCACCAGTTGCTAAACAGGAAGCTGAGCTAGCTTAGTTGGTTGAGGATGTTGATGTATGCCCTGGACCACCCAGGTTCAAGTTCTCATCAAGGTGAATTTTGGTGCTTATTTTCTTCTTAATTAATAAAATGCTACCTAATTCCTCCTTTGTTGGTCTAGTTTTTTTCCCTTTCCTTTTTACACCATTTGCTGAACAGCAGAGTATTCTACAGGTGGCTACACTACTACATATCGTTGTGATATGTAGACTGCACATCTTAAGTAATTAAGCAAGCAAGGAATTAGATCAAGCATCTATAGTTATCAAGACTAAGGGTCCCTTTGGTTGGGCTTTTGGTTGTGGCTTTTGCCCCTCAAAAGCCAAAAGCCAACCAAAGGGGTTAGCTTTCATCCACAGCAGCTTTTCCAAAAGCCACAGCCCACAGCAGCTTTTCCACAGGTCTAAAAAGCAGCTTTTCCAAAAGCCACAGCCCACAGCAGCTTTTCCAAAAGCCACAGCTCAACCAAAGGCACCCTAAATAAATAGGTATGCTGTTACAAAGGCTATTTGATCTGCTGATTTAATTGCACTGTGCATGGAGGCAATTTTGCCATTAATTTAAATCTGGAATGTCAGGTATCTCTATGATGGATTGTACACATAAATGTACCATTATTCAGTCTTGATATAAACCGTATACACACATTTATCTCAACATTCAGTTCATGCTATTGCTGTTGAATGGATAAGACCTGGTGACATTGATATTGACTAATGAGAAGTCTAGTTTCAGCAATTGATGAAAACATCAGGATAACAAAACTTTCTTGATGCAATGTTACATGCATAGATTACCAGAGATTGGAGGGCAGATTCAAGGGAGAACTGAGGGAGAGGCAGAAAGATGGACAGGGATGACCAACACCCAGGGAACTTTAAGCATAGGGAGCGGCAGCCTAGAGGCTGGTGCCCAGGAGCAGAGAGATGGACGGGCCCTTGATCTAGTTCAGCTTAAGTCTCAAAGGGTACAGGGGCCCTCTATATAAGTAAACATATAGAGAGGAGACTCTGACTTGATTGCTAAGTAACCCTTATCATAACCTACATGTTAGAATAGGTGCCCTATGGGCTGGCCATGGGCCTGGCACCCAAGCCTGTTTGGCTTGACTGCTCAATATAATAGTAAATAGGAATAGTACCACATGGGGTGTTAGTCCTATGTATCCTATATAATCAGCCTATGAGGCCCAATGCAATGTATCAATCAATCCCGAGACCTATTCGCTCTCATGGTATCAGCCGCCTTTTGATCCTTTTCTCCGCTGCCCTACCCGCGCGTAGGCCAGGCCCTCGCGACACACTCCCGCGCGCAGCCTTCCCTCGCGCGCCCTCCACCCTCTCGTGCGCCGGCCCTCCCCGTGCAGCGCCGCCAGCCCAGCCATGGCATCCACTCCACCAACCTCAGTCGGATGCCACTGATGCCTACTCTGCTGGGGCTGCCATCCAGGCTGATGCAGTTGCTCAGCGCGCCGAGCGGGCACGCCAGGAGGCTCGCGATGCTGCTCTGGCACGCGCCGTCCAGGCCGAAGACGAAGCCAAAGCCGCAGCCGCGAAGCGTGACGCCGCTGCACAGCGCGCCAGCGATGCCCTGGCACGGGCTGCCAAGGAGCGTGCAGCTGCTGCTGCTGCCATCGCGCCGGAGTCTTCTGGTGCGCCATCTGGAGGTGCGCCGGTGCCTGATCTGCGCGCAGCCATGCTTCACCACGAAGCTATGGCTCTCCTCCAACTCCACTCTCAGGCCGTTGCGGTTAGCAACATCTAGAACCACGTCACCACCATCCTCAACGCTGATTCAGCAGAATTTCAGCCGCTGGTACGATCAATTTCTGCTCATCCTCGGCAAGTTCTCACTTCAGGACCATGTCCGCGAGGATCCCCCGGACCCGATCTCTCCTGATTGGGCTCGGATGGACTGCGTCAAGTCCTGGATCATAGCCAAGCTCACCGATGATCTAGGCGAGATCATCTCTGCCCGAGGCTCCACTACCCGGCACGCCTGGCTCGCCATCGAGTCGTAGTTCCTCGGCAATCGAGAGGCCCGCTCCATTCAGCTAGAGACACGGTTTCGCAACTTCGTCCAGGGCAACCTCTCCATCACCGAGTACTGCCGCAAGCTGAAGAAGATGGCCGATGATCTCACGGCCCTCGGCGAGGTCATCTCCGATGGCACCCTCGTCCTCAACGTCATCCGCGGCCTCAACGAGTGCTTCAACCACGTCGGGATGCCCCTTCATCGGGACAAACCCTTCCCCACCTTCCTAGAGGCACGTGAGGATCTTGTCCTCGAGGAATTCACCATGGAGAACCGCGAGGAAGCTCCAGCCGCTGCACTCGCCGCCTCCAACACCACCACCCCGACCCCTGCGTCCTCTGGTCCAGGCTCGGGGGGAGGGGGGGCTGGTGGGAGCTCCAAGGCTCCCAACAACCGTCGCAGCAAGCGCGGCGGTGGCGACAAAGGCCACGGCAACAGCAGCTCTTCAGGATAGGGCTCCAGACCCCCTAGTGGCACAACGCAGCAGCAGCAGGCTGCTGGACAGCAGCAGCAGACTGCCGGAGGGCGCCCTTGGCCCAGCTTCATCGCCCAGGCCTCCACTCAATTTGGCACCCGCATCAAAGCTGTCCAGTGCGACAATGGGAGAGAGTTTGACAACTCCAGCACCCGACAATTCTTCCTCACCCAGGGCATTTACCTTCGCATATCCTGCCCTTACACCTCGCCTCAAAATGGTAAAGCTGAACACATTATTCGCTCTATCAATAATGTTGTTCGCTCCCTACTCTTTCAGGCATCCATGCTTCCCTCCTACTAGGTGGAGGCCCTTTCCACGGCGATTGTTCTTCTCAATATATTGCCCACCAAGACTCTAGAGTTCTCCACGCCTCACCTTGCCCTGTTCGGCAAGCCACCCACATATGATCATCTACGAGTCTTCGGTTGCAAATGTTATCCCAACATGTCTGTCACTGCTCCTCATAAACTTGCCCCTAGGTCTGTTCAATGTGTTTTTCTAGGCTATTCCGCTCACCACAAAGGGTTCCACTGCCTTGACATATCATCTAATAGTCATCATCTCCCGGCGCGTCATCTTTGATGAAACGGCCTTCCCTTTCGCTGAGCACCATGGTCCTAGTACTCCTGCAGACCTCGAGTTCCTTGTTGATGACACTACTGATGTCGTACCCGCTCCTATTGGACCGTTGCACAAGTTTTTGCCTGCAGGAACTCCACTCAATGCCTCCGACACCACCAGCGCCCCTTCCGGTCCCTCCACGGCGGTGCCTAGGGCGCCCCTGGAGCTTCCAGAAGATGCTAATGATCCTCCGACACCCGCGCTCTACATCCCCTGTGCTGCGAGCATCGAGGACTCCCACCGCACCACGTGAGGCTCTCATGAGCCCCACATCCGCGCCCCGCGCGGCCACAGAGCTGCCTAACGCACACAGCGACGCCTATTCACACCTGCCGTACGTCCTGCCCGCGCTGCGCGCTGGCTCGATGTCCTCTGCGCCATCCACGGGCTCCCTCGCGCCTCCTCAGGCGCCCCGTAGGCCTCCACAGGGGTTTCCACCTCTTCGCCCGGCTCACGATTTCACGTACCACTACTCACGTCGACCGCGACCACCACCGGCTGCTCCTGCACCAGCCACCCCGACTGCTCCTGCACCAACCGCCCCGGCTGCTCCTTCACTGGCTCCTTCGAAAGCCGCCCCGCTGCCCAAGAGCGGCATGGTTCCTGTTCCACTAGTGGCCAACCAACACTCCATGGGCACCCATTCGAAGAGCGGCTTCTAGATGCCCGCCGCCTACCATGTTGTGCCTCTCTCTCCGATGCCAAAGACCTTCCGAAGCACTATTGCTGACCCCAATTGGCGAGCAGCTATGGAAGAACACAGTGCTCTCCTCCAGAACCACACCTAGGATCTTGTGCCCCGTCCACCCCAAGCCAATGTTGTCACTGGGAAGTGGATCTTCAAGCACAAACTCAGTCTGATGACTCCCTTGAGCGGTACAAGGCACGTTGGGTCCTCCGTGGTTTCACCTAGCGACCTGGTGTGGACCTTGATGAGACCTTCAGTCAGGTGGTGAAGCCCGCTACTGTCTGCACTGTGCTCTCCTTGTCGCTCTCTCACCGCTGGCCTATTCTTGACATGAAGAACGCCTTTCTTCATGGCAATCTCAGTGAGATAGTGTATTGCCAGCAGCCATCAGGTTCGAAGATCCAGCTCATCCGGATTTTGTCTGCCTCTTGAAGAAATCGCTCTATGGCCTAAAGCAGGCTCCTCGTGCTTGGTATAGCCAAATGGCGAGTTACTTGCTGTCTATTGGGCTGTCTATTGGGTTTGTTGAAGCCAAGTCAGACACCTCGCTCTGTCTACCAACGTGGATCAGACACAGCCGCCTATCTATTGCAATATGTTGATGACATTGTCCTCACAGCTTCATCAACCGATCTTCTCCAGCGGATCATGTCAGCACTACAGCGAGAATTCACCATGAAAGACCTTGGTGATCTACATCACTTCCTCAGCATGCATGTTCAGCGAAGTGGTGGACTTCTGCTCTCACAGTGCTCTCACAGCGACAGTACATGCTGAGTGCAAGCCATGCTCTACTCCAGTTGACACCAATCCTAAGGTTGCTGCTGAGAGGGCCCCTGTGTTCGTAGTCTTGCTGGAGCATTCTTCGCTACATTCGAGGCACTCTTCACCTTGGTCTCCTGCTGCGCTGCGAACGTCTACTTTGATTGTTCTTGTCGTCTACACCAAGGCTGATTGGGCTAGTTGTCCGGACACTAGCAAGTCGCAAGTCCACCTCAGGCTATGTTGTGTTCCTTGGCGACAATCTTGTCTCCTGGTCCTCCAAGCGCCACAACACGGTATCAAGATCCAGTGCTGAAGCCGAGTATCACGCAGTGGCCAATGGAGTTGCAGAGGCTACCTGGCTACACTAGCTTCTTCTCGAGTTGCATGCCCCTCTCTGGCGCGCCACACTGGTGTATTGTGACAACATTAGTGTTGTCTACATGACCTCCAACCCGATTAAGCATCAGCGAACCAAGCACATTGAGATCGATCTTCACTTCGTTCGGGAGCGAGTCACCATTGGTGATCTTCGTGTTCTGCATATTCCCACCTCTTCGCAATATGCGGATATCTTCACCAAAGGGTTGCCTTCTTCAGTATTCACGGAGTTTAGGTCCAGTCAAAACGTGCAGAGTAGCTAACGATTCGACTGCGGGGGCGTGTTAGAATAGGCGCCCTATGGGCTGGCCATGGGCCTAGCACCCAAGCCTATTTGGCTTGGCTGCTCAATATTATAGTAAATAGGAATAGTACCACATAGGGTGTTACCGTGTTAGTCCTATGTATCCTATATAATCAGCCTATGAGGCCTACCTTTGTTGTGACCTCCATGTGACGCCATAGTTCCTCATCATGCCGCTTCAATAGTTGTGATAATTTCGAAAGTGTAGATCGGATACCCACGCTGCTATTGTCAAGATGCTTACAATAGTTGTCTCTAAAGCCACTCAACAATTCGACAAAGCAAAAGTACGTGTCTGCTTCAGCTGACGCCTGCATTTCCAAAAATTGGTATGTATGTTGATGAATATGGCCATCTATCTGAAGTTAACAATAATCAACAAAACACTTCTGAAGTTATACATAAAAACCAACAGATTAATAAAAAATATGGCCACCATCTAGGGAGGGAGGGATAGGGAAGTCAGAATACCCTGTGGAAAACTACGGAATAAAAATAATTTATGGTAGAACAACTTACTGAGCTGCTTGGGTCAGGGTCATTCTTGAATACATAAAATAGAGGTGCCAAAACTTCATTCATCCCTTGCACATATCTTATACTGGGGTTCAATTTTGAAAATATAATTAGAATTCTCCTCAGAGATTCCTGATATGGTCAAAAAGAACAAACAATCTAGTCATATTGGTATAATTGGTATCAGTCAGAACACTGTAAACACTGAATACGAACCTGGTTAGACTTTGATGAGAAAAAGGAAATATCAGGATGCGTTCGCTTTACATCTCGGTCTATCTGTTCCAGTATCTCTGAATCCTGAAAATATGTGTTTAGATCATGAGCATCAAAATGATAAAAGCAAAACCATGTTTTTGTACATCCACTTAACATTCAAATCAACTGTTCAGCAGTCATAAACTATACAAGTAATACAAGAAGAATACAAGTCAGGAGAACCAACTTTTCCATTTTGTTTACTCTTGCCTTCTCATTATAGTTGTTGCAAAAGCCAGGGGGGGGAGGGGGAGGAAGTAAGAGCATTCGTTCAGGTAAAACACACAACTCCAAAGCTAGACAGATAAAGTAACATTTAATTTGTAGTCACGACCAGTGATATGAACATGACCAAACACATCATCAGTAGTGCAACTAGTATTTTCAATTCATATCTAGACCATGAAAACAGGGCCAACTTCCAATGAAAACAGAGACAAAAACAAACTCAAACGAGGCACATAATCGCATAAGAAAACTGCACCAAATTGTAAAGAATTTCTCATGAAAAGCAAATGGCATTACTTTGGCTAGTTCTAGCCAATCCCATATCAGAAGGTACTTGGAAGAGTGTTAGGAAAGCAGCCAGTTATCATTGGTGGTTTTCAACCATGCATAAAACTCTGGATGCTTCAGGTAGCACAAAGTGGCAGAGCTAAAGAAATAGTACCTGAAAATATTGATTCCACAAGCTAGATTTACCAGAGCTTAAAGGATGCTCTTCATTAGTAACTTCTAATCTCGGAAGAAAGCCAATCCTCTCAATGTTTAACTCTTTCTTTCTCGACAGCTTTGTTTCCTCCATCCTTCGTAGTTTTTCTGACTAACCACATAAAGGACTGTCAGAACTCTCACATTAACAATTGAACAATTTATGTGCCCTTAGAAGAACCAATCACAGAAAAAAGTTCAGGAATCAGGACTATACCAAACAGAAGTCGTAAACACCTCCAAATAGTATGATTTAAGGCTCGGAAGAACTAGCTATGTTGCCTGGTATCTCTCTTATCTTAGAACTTTTAAGTGACACCTATGGCAAATGCTGAGAGCTACTCAACATTTTAACTATCATTGCTACTGCATTGCCAATTGACTTCTCAATTTTTGGGGCACATTCTTGATTTATTTCCAGGTAAAACAACCACACAACATTGTCCTATTGAACAAGAACCAGATTTTTCCTAGCAACTCTAGATATTGTCCTCATATTATATATATACAAAGATAAATAGGATTGATAGATCTTCACTCATTGAGTTGGAGACTAGCAACTGAAACTTACAGGATTTAGAAGAAACTCTTCTTTGTATGCACTATATTGACTCCGCTTCTTTTCTAACTCATAAGCCCATAAGGAACGATCAGTTGGCAAATACCCCAAAAGAAGCTGCACACTATAAATATAGTAGAATAAATTTCTCGTATAGAGAGTAATTAGATAACAAAAACTGATGTAAATTGTACAGACATACTGCCAGAAGCTCCAAGAATGCATGCTTAATCATGACCATTTACAAAACAATGCATGATACATAAACTGGGATCAATGTGGAATGCAAAGCAAACCATGGTAAACCCACACCTATCAGAATCAGAACATCAGTTTAAGCAAATTCAAATGGACACTGATGGTAGTCAAACACAGGACAAGATTGAATATAAGATATATCCCAGGAGGGTAAAAGAATAAGACAATTTATTGAGAATTTTGGTGGTTTCCACTTTCACTGAAAAAGGCCATGAAACCATTTCAAGGATTACATTTCCTACACAAGTTAGAAACCACTTTTTGAGTGGGTGATTTTCACAAAATGTAGGTGCACGATGAACTACATCGTAGACCAACAAGTATCGTTCATTCCCCATTTACCAAACAACCACCAGCCCTGCAGATCCCTACCCTCTTGTAACCTTAAAAAACTACACACTTTGTAACTCTATCTCCATGTCCCAATTCAGCCAGAAAAAGTTGACTATACACATAAGTCAGCTATGCAGAATGAAACAATGATGTGAACCTTTCTCCTTCCTCATTTACGTCACAAGCTCAGTCTCTCACCATCAAATTACAGTCTAAAGCAGTGCACAAAGGACATTGGCTCACAAACACAGGACATCTTGTTAACATTACTATGAACAATTTGTATTCAAACTAATAATTACTAAATTTGCAAAATAAGACCCCCAATCAAATATCAACACTAAACCCTTGCAGCGCAACTAGGAAATGCAGAACTCTCAACCGAAATTCACAATTACAATGAGAAGAGAATGCGAGTGGGGACCTTCCAGACAACGGGTCGGACACCGCCACCGCCGTCGGGAACGCCAAGGCAGGCTAAGCGCTGCAGCTCTCCCATGTTCACCACCTTCTTCGACAGCTGCACGCACCCACAAGAGAGTCAATTAAACAGGAAAAACCTAGCGAGAATCCAAGGGATAACCAACGCCCCGCTTTTCCTGCACGCACCGCGGCCTTGAAGTCGGAGAGCAGGTGCGCCCGTATCACCGCCCCGGCGCCCTCGTACTCATCCTCATCCCGTCGGCCACCACCCACCCCTACGGCCTGCTCGTACGACGGCGGCGGGGGTACAGCTGGCGGCGGCGGCTTTGGGGGCGGCGGCGGGGCGAGGTCGACGCCGTAGGGGTCCGGCGGGGTGGGCGCAGGCGGGGTCGCGGACCAAATTGGGCTGTTGAGCCACTCCGGCACCGCCCGCCCCTTCTTCCGCATGCTCCCCTGCACCCCGAAGGATCGTGGGGTAGCCCACCGGCGTCCGCGTGGGTGAGCGGAAGGAAGGAAGGATCTGGAAGAAGGGGATGGCCGGATGGGGGAGAGGGAGAGGGGACAGCAACAGCGGCGCAGATCTCGAAACTGCAAGTGGCGAGTTGAAGCGCTCCTTGCTGTTAATGCAGGGATTGTTTCGGGCTTTGTTTAACCCAAAAACCAAGGCCTTGTTTAGTTCACACTTGAAAACCAAAAAAATTTTAAAATTCTTCGTCACATCGAATTTTACGGCACATACATGAAGCACTAAATATAGATGAAAATAAAAAATAATTACACAGTTTGCCTGTAAATCACGAGACGAATTTTTTGACCCTAGTCAATCTATGATTGGATAATATTTACCACAAACAAACGAAAATGCTACATTAGCGAAATCCAAATTTTTTCACATCTTAACAAGGTCCAACAAGTTTTTAAAATTCTCTGTCACATTGAATTTTTTAGCACATGCATGAAGCATTAAATGTAGACAAAAATAAAAACTAATTGTATAGTTTAACTGTAAATCGCGAGATAAATCTTTTGATCTTAATTAGTCTATGATTAGATAATATTTGCCACAAACAAACAAAAGTGCTACAGTAGCGAAATCTTAAATCTTTTCATATCTTCTCGGCCTTTCGGAGATTTGGGCGTTGCTTTTTAGTTTCGAAAATATTTTGGATTCTAGCATTTTCATTTTTAGGCCTTGTTTAGTTTACCCAAAAACTAAAAACTTTTTAAGATTCCTCGTTATATCGAATCTTGCGGCACATGCATAAAGTACTAAATATAGATAAAAATAAAAATTAATTGCACAGTTTACCTGTAAAATCGTGGATGAATTTTTTAAGCCTAGTTACTCCATGATTGGATAGTGTTTGTCAAATAGAAACGAAAGTGCTACAGTTTCGAAAACTAAAAAGTTTTCGAAACTAAACAAGGCCTTACTTGACTAATATTATTTAATCATGGACTAACTAGGCTCAAAATATTTATCTCGTGATTTACAGACAAACTGTGCAATTAGTTTTTGTTTTCATCCATATCTAGGCCTTGTTTAGTTCCCAGAAATTTTTGCAAAATTTTTCACATTTCCAGTCATATAGAATCTTTAGACGCATGCATGTAGTATTAAATACAGACGAAAATAAAAACTAATTACACAGTTTGGTCGGAATTGGCGAGACGAATCTTTTGACCCAAGTTAGTTCATGATTGGACAATATTCTGTCAAATACAAAATACAAACGAAAGTGCTACAGTATCGATTTTGCAAAAAAATTTGGAACTAAACAAGGCCCTAATGCTTCATGCATGTGCCCAAAGATTCGATGTAATGGGGAATCTTGAAAAGTTTTTGGTTTTTGGGGTAAACTAAACAGGCCAACCCAAAATATTTTGCAAAATTTTTCACATTTTGCATCGCATCGAATCTTATGACACATGCATAGAGGACTAAATGTAGATAAAAGAAATAACTAATTGCACAGCTTACCTGTAATTTGCGAGATGAATCTTTTAAACCTAGTTAGTCTATAATTGGATAATCTCCTACATACAACTAAAAAAACTAAAGAGTGGACAACTTTTGTGCAACTTTCGCTTTCGTCCGTCTGCCTCTCCCTGTGCGTTTGGGTCGCCGTTTTAGGAAATACCCGATGATTGCGCTCTCCTACCTTTTCTACCACGCCCGCTCCCCTTCAATCCGCAGCAAGCGCCCCGATCCCCTCCGATCCGCAGGAGGCGCGCCCCGATCCCCCGCGATCCGCAACAACAGGCGTCGGGACCACCGCCACGAGCGTCCGCGGCCGGCACCCTGCGATCCGTAGCAACCGCCGCCATGAGCGTCTGCAGACGTCCCCTCCGATCCGCAGGAGGCGCGCCCCGATCCCCGCCGTTGGGACCACCGCCACGAGCGTCCGCGGCCGGCGCCCCGTGGAAGCGCCGCCACGAGCGTCCACGGACGCGCCGTTGCGAGCGCCCCGATCCTCTTCATGGACGTAAATGATTCCCTCCCTACAGACTGCATCTACGCGGCTACGCCCGTGGGGGAGATCGTGGCCGCTGCCGCCCTACACAGCCTCACGCTGGAGAAGCTCGCGACGGAGCAGCAGTAGGGTGTCGCTGTGAGGGAGACCCCGCGAGCGGTGGCGGAGCACGGCGAGGACGAGCTCCTCTGAGAGCGGGCGTGCCTCGAGCGTGGCCATCTCATCAGACACGAGTACCTGTCCTCCTGTCATGGATTTGGGGATGGAGGGTGCTGACATCTACACCCGTCGTGGATGACGATCCCATCGTAGATGACGACGACGAAGCCTCCACTGTCTAGCCCCGGTGCATCTCCGCCGTCAGCCTCAGCCCGCGCAGCACGCTCGGATACCTCCGCACCAGCCTCCGATGCAAGCAGGAGACTGTCAGGCAAGTGTTTTTTTTGTTGTGCTCCACGTTAGAATTCGTTCGATTCAATTCAATCCTAGATTCTTGGCAATTCTCTGACTCTTGCCGCCGTAGGATGAGGGGCGGCACGTCGGCGCAGAAGAGGTCCCCGAACGTCAAGTTCGGCGGCGTCGGCGCCAGCGGCGGAGAGGGCGCGCAGTGGTGGCGAATGTCCCTTCCGGCGATGCTGCTAGGCCAGACCGTGCTAGAGATCGTGCAGGCCAGCCGATTCGTGAGGGACATCGTGACGGCGGCCGGCGCTATGAATCAAGAGCCCCCGAGGACCCCAAAACCGGCTCCCAGGACCAGGAAGCCCACGGCGGCGGCGGCGCCAGAGCAGACGCCCCTCCGTGCCCGTCGTGCCCGAGAGAAGCACAGCCATTGAGGTGGCGCCGCAACGCGCTTCGCCGATGCCGCCACGCCGCCGTCGCGCGGCCGCGTGCGGTCCCGGATCCAGTTCAAGCCCACGTCGCCGGTCGCGGTCGTGGTCACCGTCGGCCGGCCGTCGGTGTCGGCCAACCGCATATCCCCGAAGAACCGCCCCTGGGCCAAGAAGGCGGTGATGTTCCCGAACCCCGCGTTCCACGCCTCCACCTCGGCCGCCGCAAACACCTACGCGTGCGCGACGCCGTCGCCTTCCAAGAAGCAGAAGCAGTTCTACAAGACGCGGTCCCCGGTCATGGCGCTAGCGCGGCAGACGCCGCACAAGTTCCTGGTCAAGTCGCCCCCGAGCGCGCTGGGGTCCAAGCTCAGGATCCACGGGAAGGCTGTGCTGCCGGTGAGACCCACCGCAGCCGTGTCACCGCCGCTGCCCGTGAAGGCGCAGGCGTCACCCGCGAAAACCCGGCGCTGCTCGTTCTCGCCGTCTAGGTTGGCGACAAGGCTCGTGTCGCCGATCAAAGCGAGGCTGTCGCTGAACAGGAGCCGGGACCGGGACACCGGGGTCGGTGTGGCCGGTGGTGGTCCGATGAGCGGGCTGAAGCAGCGGCCGGGTGTCAGCTTGACGGTGCGGACGGTGTCGAGCAAGATATCATCGAGGTGATGTTCTTTGTTTGTCTGTTCAGCGTCGTTTGAAGACGAGAGGGGGTACAGATTGCAGAGAAGAGAATTGAGTTGATCTTCTTCAGAATAAGATGTTCTCTGCTGCTGCTGGGAAAGCTCCTGTGCCTTGGGGTGCTTGTACACACATAACGGTTATCTGTAATTTTTCGTTGATCCTAGGTGATAATACTGGGTGGTCTCCTCGACCGTATAATCGAAAGGCAATAGGGTTCAACTGCATTTGTTGTTCAGTCTGAACTTCAGGCTCAAAGTGTATATATAGATCTTTCAGAAGATACGGCGCTTGCATTATAGTCTTAGGACTTTTGCAAGTAGCAAATTTCACAAGCTGCAATTCAGGTTCAAGCAGTGCTGATGAGACTTGGACTAAGCACGGGCTCTACAGGTACTGATAATTCTTTTTTGTTACATATAAGTTTATTTTTTGGAGAGGTAAAGTTTCATTTCTCCTACAATTAAAAAGAACAAAAGATGGACAATGCAAATATATAAGTCTTTTGCTCCTACTTTTATTACTTGCCGTCTTTGCGGTTTCTTTACGTTCAAAAATATATGCTTTATGTTTTCGATCAGTGGGAAAAGATGCTTATCATAATTGACCATAGACCTATTGAAGAGTGGTGTAAAGACACACCAACGTGGATGTATACCAAATACACTTTTGGATTTAGCTTCAACTACACGGCCGCAGTGAATAAACATATTCCTGGATGGACAGAAGATGTTTTCAAATGAAAATTCATACAGGCAAAAAATATTATAGGGGACATAGATGGGTAACTAACTCAAAATCGTCGTCGCTTGCAATAACAATACCTATGATTTAACTATTTCTATATATTGCTGATTGTGAATCTTGCTATGGACACTTAAGTGGATATCTTATCCTATACTATATGTCTACATGGAATAGACCATCAACTACACATATTTATACAGTGAGTATAACACTTTGTTTTTAGTTTTTGAAAAAAGTATTACCCATGCGACACGCAATAATATTTACATGTACATACTTGAATATGTGACAGAATGGTACGAAGGTACGGCGGAACTTATTTACTGATTTATTGGCATATGAAAGAAATGGATATCGGTGATTTTTTCCTGCCGATATTAAACATTATCTCACCCGCATCACGAAAAAGTCTATAAATAGAGTTTATGAGCCTGCGACGACTGCGTTAATTTTATAAACTTTGTTTTTTGCATTTAATGTTATTTTAATGTTGATATTTAAATTATACAATATTATTATTTTATTATGCGATCTGTGTATTCTATACCTAATACTAAAGAGGCAAAATTTCAACCTTAATTTTCGTCTGGATCAAATTTCGTCTGGCCTTTTCTACTCAACCGAAGTCTTCTCAGG
>Ga0182004_10001433_pt1 | contig 17448 bp, 18 predicted proteins | sample Sormic07211540_1_FD_120479 | JGI IMG/M metagenome (GOLD analysis project Ga0182004, IMG submission 120479) | Endophyte microbial communities from Sorghum bicolor roots, Mead, Nebraska, USA - 072115-40_1 MetaG | ecosystem: Host-associated > Plants > Roots > Unclassified | place: USA: Nebraska...
AAAAATTTAGGTAAAAAATTTTAAAGAGAAACCCCTGGGAAAGGAAAAGGGGCCATTAAAAGCGGGATGAAGCCCCTAAACAGCGAATTTACCAAGTTTTTCCAATGGGAAAGGAAAAAGCAATTTTTTTTTTTTTGGGGGGGGGGGCGGTGACTTTATGATGTTAGAATTGAGTTTTGAGTGGGACATTTGTGTGGTTACACAATTTTGTAATAAGGCCTTGTTTAGTTCCAAAAAATAAGGCATCTGATTTATTTCTATTGTCTAAAATAGGAATGCGGCATTTCGATGTCAGACTCCAGTTGGCTATATATATATACTAGCTTGGATCCAGTGAGACTAGTCAAGTTCCACTGGTCCTCTCCACTACATATAATTCATGGCCAACCTACTCAGCATAAATGAGACAAACAGCATAGCACGAAATTGTGAGTGACCCAGGCCGCGCACTTACCGTATGGAGATGCTTCACGAGTGAGCCGGAGGAGAGGACGCGGGCGAGGCGGGCGACGAGCTCTGAATCAGCGGGGGAGCCCACAACGGCGGCGAGGTCGGCCGCGACGTCGCACGCCTGCGCGGCGAGCGCGGCATCGCGGCGGTCGGCGGCGCCCTCGAGTGCCTCGGCGAGCGGCGCCGCGAGGAAGCGTGGGTGCGCGGCGCGGAGCGGCCTGAGGAACGCCGGGTCGGCGAGCGCCAGGGAGAGGTTGGCGAGCGCGTGCGCGACGTGGTGGGATGGCGTGGAGGCGGCGCCCGCGGAGGAGAGGAGCGCCGCGGCACAGGAGAGGCAGACGCGGCCGCCCGCCGAGGTCGGCAGCGAGTGCGATGCCGGGTGGCCCGCGCCGCAGGCACGCAGTGGCGCCGGCGTAGGCGGGCGAGGTGGCGACGTGTCGCCGTCGGACTCCATGAGGAGGGGAGGGCAAAAGAAATCACGGTAGCGGAGGTTTTTACGAAATGCTGTAATAACCAACGCTCACATACCTAGTGCAGCCCCGGGTTCGATACCTGGCTGGGACTACTGTTTTTGCTGCATGTTTGATTTTGCTTGCGTGGCATTGTTGGCCATGGTGCGTCTGTTTCGTCGCTGAGTTTGGCACCTGCGCTCGCGAATTTGGTCTGGCACGCCTATGCGGTCGCGGCGCGGAGTGTGATTGTGCGGCGATCAATGAGACAAGGGCGAAGACGTCCAAATTAGCGGCTGCGAAGGGGTCAGGACGTCCTTTATTTCCTAGGACCCTATTGAGTACTTGTGTTAATCTCTACTATAATTAAAATTTTCTCCAGACAAATTCCACTTGCAAGATCAACGACTCACAGCACATATCCTATAAATTTAACGGCTCAGATTAGAAGTATGATCACGACCTTACACACCTCCAGCCTCGCGTCAATCATACATCACACAAATTCACCACGCGTGCGTTCTAATCTGAGTCGTTAAATCTGTAGGATATGTGCTGTGAGTCGTTGATCTTGCAGGTGGAATTTGCATGGAAAAGATTTCAATTATAATAGAGATTATACAATTTAATGTTATCATGCAACTCATAAAATTTATTACACCGATTACGTAAATTAAGGATAACCGAATCATTATAAGTCGTTCCAAATTATGAATTTATAAGTCATTTTGATTTTTCTAGATATATTACTTTTTATGTATTTAGACTTACTCTATGTCTAGATGCATAGAAAAAACAATGTTTCTAGAAAATATATAACGATTTATAATTTAGAACTAAGGGAGTATGAGATAATTTAATATGTTGCAATGCAGAGGTCATTTGTGGCACAACACAATGTACTTGATTTTTTTGTTTTTATTATTGGTGAGACGCAATCACGTGAACTGTGGGATTCCGGTGGTTTTGCGCAATTTCACAGTCAGAGGTACATTTATATACAGGATTTCTGGGAGTTTAGCGCGAGTGCATACAGACGGGTGTCAACTACTCAGCTCTCAATTCTTTTGCTCCTGGCTCCTCGATCCTGCTTCTTCCCCAAGACGACGTTTCGTAATTCGTATGGCTTCTACGGTCTGTAAATGCTGGTCGTAGAAAGGTACTCGTTGGCACGACACGATCACTACGGAAGTAAAGCAAAGCCGCAGTGCAACATCGTTGGCACGAGAAAATACACAGCATGATTCTTATGTCAGTACTGTGTTTTTCTTATTTTTCTGGATATAATTATCGTATTACATGTCTTTCTGGGAAATTTCCTTCAACCATGCGCCTGAAAAACTTGATTGTGTTTTCACCATCTCACAATGTTAGTAGCAATACTCTACATTGTTTTACTACGATGTTTGCACAGATTGGATTTCATGGGTACCATTTTTCACTTATTGCTGATCCTGTAAAATCATTCCAAAACAACAATGTTTTAGTGAACTAGTGCAGCTTTACAAGAGCAATGCTCACATTTTTGTACGTCACAAAAGCACGAAACATGTCAGCTGCAAGAGTGCAAACAACAATATGACAATATGGAGTAGGGCGATTATCATCATCATCGTCAAGGATATCTGGCTCCCAATCCTCGCCAGGAAGATCTCAGCGTGACAATCTAAAGGGGGTGTTAGGCTGTTACACAAGCCGTGATGTCAATAGCACTTCCTTGATGGCTGATGCTGCTACTCCGTTTTCTTCATATCCATCGAGGTGAATCATAAGTTCTTGACCGCTTAAGTACTAAGACCATGCCTCTCCATAATAGACCCACCTCCATATGAATTTCACAATTTTCATCACCCCAAATGATCCTAGAACCTTGAGGAATCGGTACATGAGCAAATCTCCAGTGCTGCTTAGAATAAGTTCCAATCAATTCACTTCTGCTTCAAAATAGTTTGTCACCACCAAGGAACCTTAATTAGTAAGCGAGGTACTAAAGTTGTCACCCAGAACCAAATCCATTGGGGGGTGACTTGGCATTGGCAACACAGAATTTTGGCAAGAGGTGAAGGAATTATCACTTGCAGTATCAAGTCGATAAGCATAAGGTATGCACTTACCAAGCATTACATGAATGAGCTTATTCAGAAAGGTGGGAGAACAGCCAGCCATGTCCGTAGCCTGTGTGCAGGCCTTGCTCTTGAGTAAGCCAATTCACCACCGTGCTCTTGAGTAAGCCAATTCACCACCGTGCTCTTGAGTAAGCCAATTCACCTCGAGATCTGAACATCAAGAAGCTCGATCAGGGAGCAAGGGCATCGTGTGCCATTACATGAACACACATGCTCTCGCATTTGAATATTGCCATCTTGCAGGTCTACTTTTTGGTCTATTCCAGAGGTATCAAACTTGCCAGACTGAGGCTGTAACATGGTTCTTGGTTAATGTCAAAATATAGACAGTGAACGTGTAGTAAGAACTAAGATTGAAACACAGTGTTCATATATGCTTACCTTCTGAGCAGCTGCATAGCCATCAGAGTGTCTAGAACGCAGCACAGGTCATTCCACCCTGACCTCAAATGTATTGTGTTGGAATCCTGCCTCTTTTTATAGCTACAGCTCATCAGAATCGATACTCGGGATTATTTTCTTTAGTATATTGAATGCTGATGCAGGCATGCTACATTCTGAACTGAACTGCAGTAGCTCATTCTCAAGAACAGCAAAAGCATCAGCAAATGCCTGTCATATACATCATAAAATGTATGAGTTCTCAAAACTGCATTTTGTTACCCATATATTATGTCTGAAACTCTGAACACAACAGGAGAATTATAACTGACCTTAATGCATTGGTGAATGCGGAAACAATTCCTGCCCACATTGTTAGCAGGGCAAAGTGGATCATCTATGTGAATCGGGTCAATGCTGAAAAATCAAGCATATTCTCATAATTAAAACTTACATAGTAGATGACAGGAGTAAACGACATAAAATAGTAACATAAAATTTATTACCTGTGCCCTCTTTCTCGATTCAAATAAATTCCACTTCCTTGGATGGAAATGCGCATATGGCGTGGATCAAATATGTTCCTGGCATTAAGATTACGAATTATAATTAACATACTCAATAGTAGCTGTTCCAGAAGAGAAGGAACAGAAGGCCCTATTGACACTCAGGGCTTCAGGCACACTGATGCAAATGTTTGGCCCCATGTCATTATTAAACACAGTGTTCAGGTGTATTTTCTTACCCAAAAAAGTATAAGAAATCCATCAAAAGGCTGCCCAGATTCTGCCAAATTACAAACATTATGGAAACGATTACAAGGATACAAAAATTTAGACCACAAATAGAACAGGAAACTCAAATATGGTGTTCATGATTCGCAACTTACTTGGTTAATAGGCCGACCAAGATGATGCTCATGCTGGAGAAAACGAACAATTAACAGCACCTACAAATAATATTAAAATTGAAGCTTTATTTTTCACAGGTCCTCTGAAAATATCAAATATGACACCAGAGAAACTGGACCAGGTAATATGCCATCAATCAACATAATATGCTAACATGGAAATTAATATAGGATAGTAAGTTTGAACTGAACTATCCAAAGATCACATGCTATATGCAAATAGAAGTTCGCTGGATTGTGGTCTAATTGTGTTTCGCGGTTAGCCAATATAAATTTTAATATCTTTACCAAGTAGAAAATCATCTCTAGAAAAGGATCAATCCAGACTTCCAGAGTTCAGATAACTACCCAACTATCGATAAACCCACGGTCAAAAATATAAAACTGTGATTAACCTACTAAACTTAGGGCCTGTTTAGTAAAACTCCCAGAGGACCTTCTAGGCTGAATCCATTAAGTGATTCTCTAAAATGAACTAGGAGGCTGGGAAATAAACAAAAGCTAGCTTCTCCTGATTCCCTCCAGGCACAGAATCGCTGTCTACATATGGTGTATCACTTTATCCTAATGAAACAGAGAATCACTTTTGGCCATAGAATCACTTCCCACGGAGAATCAGGGGGAGCTCTAGCAAACAGGCCCTTAAAAGGTGTTTAAGCATCATTAACTCGTAATTCTCTTTTTATAGTCCTTAAAAGTGTTTAATCATTATTAACTCGTAACTCCGATACTTATAGCGACCTGACAGAATACATAAGTCTGCATAAGCTTATGGCCTCCTTTATGCATAAGAAAGCTGTCGAATGCAAACACATTGTAAAAGCCATAAATTGTCAATGAAGCAAATGAAGGGCTATCTGGAAAAGTTACATACCAAACAGTAAGAGCTTAGACCACCTGAATAGGGGTGGTCCAAACTCCGGTCAGCCAAAAACTTCTTGAGAATCAAGGCAAGAGGTACAACCGCAGGAAATTGTTGGGTCAACTCGCGCACCTGTAGAATTAACAATATAATAAGGTGGGCAAATAGGCTGGGAAATCCTGCATGCTGCTTAATAGTTCCATCTTGCAAAATTCTTGTGCATGTTGGTAAGCAATATATCATCAGCAACAATGTGTGTGGTGCATGCATTATCTACTCAAAAAGCTACTGTACCAAGCAGCTGGCTGACTGATCATTCATACTGCTATGCTAACAACATAAAACCTTCAGATAACTCCTCACAGCAATATTGGAAACCAGAAATCACTCTAAAAGTAACATGATTCTTATAATGTTTCTTATGTCATCCTGATGATGTTTTGAGGCAACATGCATGTATGCACGTTGGTCACAACTCACAACTTTGGAAAAAATACTACACTTGTGAAAACACTAGATAACTTTATGTATGATTTCATGATGGCATTCTTCATTTATAAAATTATATGTGAACTGCAAATACAATTTAAATTAGCACCATGTTTTTCAGCAAAAACTACTGAACTAAAAGTGCAACATCGCATAGGAGCTAGGGTAAAAGATAAAGGAGCCATTTGTTTAGAATACCAGAAATGGCAGCATTGCATATAGCACACAGAATGTCAAAATAAGATGGTACTTAGATATATTCAACTGATACTCCACGTTACATTATGCATTTGCTTATGTTAGATGATTCATGTAATGCTTACTACTAATTGCAAAATCCTCCAAAATATTCAAATGTTTGGTACAAGTTAAATTTCTATTAGAATGGAAGACAGTATCAGCTACCAAACTGTGATCAACATTCAACAGGTCTAAACATAATATTTGTATGAAGGCTAAACTTACAAGTAATGTTTATGGAGAGTAACTTAATTTCTAGAAAATATTCAGATAGACAATAGACTTCTGATTTACCAACTCAGTAGTCTGCAGCCCTGTGTGGGATGACGATTTGAAACTTATATCAAGACGAATTGACTGCACAATATCACAATCGTCCTTATTCAATTTTGAGCACACCAGCATGTTGCTGCCTTCTGAACTAGAGGTGTCAGACCGAGGAGGACTCCCTTGTTCTCCAAGCATGTTAACTGAATATTCTTGTGAGCCATCCAGTACTGAAGAATACTCATTGGACATATTTGTGTCACAGGGTACATCCGCTACAAGCATGATCACAGGTATCTGCAAATAATATAAGCATGAGGAAAATAGAATAGCTAATTAACTAGCAAAAGAAAGCCACTTACAGCTGTGTTTTCAACTGTTTTAAGGGAATCACTTCTAACCCAATCCTGGTTTGTAAGACATCTTGCTGCATGCTGAAAGGAAAAAAAAGATTGTCCATGTAAAAAGAAAGCAAAATATTCTCCTCAGAACATGCAAGCACATCCATCATGGGTCCTAACTCTTATGCAAACATCCACATGTAAGCCAAATCAATTACCTGCAGACATGTTTCCTTGATACCATTACGGCCTTCCAAAATTCCAGCTTCTTTAATAGGTTCCTGAAAGCAACAATAAATTTAGTATCCACAATAATATGGAGAAAAGATGCACTTGAACTAACTTGTTACACAAAGTTATCAGTCATGTAAACTCACCAGGTTTCGGACAGGAGGAAGAGAAACCACAAGATCAACATCACTAGTTGGAAGAGCCAAACCAGTGGCATTTGAGCCAAATAGATTTGTACGGGAGCGAGGCCACAAAACTTGCAAGCACCGTGTGACTCTTCTGACAGCCCAGTTTATATAGGGCCTCCTCACCAGATCAGCAGCAGCAACCTTGCAGTTTTAAAAAATGGAATCAACATGTCCTTAGAAAAAGGGAACTTTTACTGACACAAAAGGCATGCCTTGCAATATTGCAATTAGACATCAGAGAAGATAAGGATCCAATTGCACACAAAGATGAATAGTTTGGTGGAGTTTGGCATGAGTTGGAATGAGTGTGAGGACTTGCTTTTTTGGGTGGCCTGCGGTGTGTTATATGGGTTCTTTCCCATTTTTACTTCCTAATATAATGATGCGCAGCTCTCCTGCGTTTTTTGAGAAAAAAACAAAGATGAATAGTGAAGCCAAACCTAGAAGAAAATGGGAGATACCTGCTTACAGAATTGATCTATTTCTTCATGTAGAGCATTGTGCATCAAAGAGAGGGATGTCTTGTGAGACAAACCATTTAGCATATCTAGTGGCTGTACAGGCAATGCCACATCTGGCTGCAAAAGTATATTTTAGAAAGACAGAAAAGTTGAATAAACAATCATTCTCACTATTGAGGGAAGATTTGAAACTACATCCTTACATGTTGATCACGAGATAGCTGTGAAATCTTAACAAGGTGGTCCTGCAAAACAGTATCCTCAATTGTTTGCACCAATGTACCAGAAGTGCCCTTGTTACCCCATGAAGGCCATACAACTTCAGGACCATCCAAGCAAAACTGAGCCCTATGGAAAATTTTGTCTTCAGAAAATAAACCTCTCATCCCCCAATGTCGAGGACTTGAGCTGCCGGATCTAACGATAGGGAATCCTCGTTTTCTTGACTCTCCAGCAGGTGAAGGAGGTGGTGGCCTAGGTACGCGAGGAACACTAAGTACTACTGGTGATGGAGGTCTTCTTAGAATAGGTATGTCCCTCCTTGTTGATGGTACGCATGGGCTCCTGTGATCATGACCACCCTTAATGTCAGATCTTGATGACCTTCGTGATATATTAGGAACAACTATCGGCCTCAGCATGGCATATGGTAATGTATCTGCCTTAACTACTTCACTGCCACAAGACACAGCCTTTGCAACTGAAGTTATTTTATCTTCAGGGCTATCTTGCACGGAAGATGGAGAGGTCAGAGCTTCATTATTGATTTCATTCCCTGTTATCGAGTGAGCACCTGGATCCAAAGATTCGTTTTGAGAACAGGATGGAGTGGAGGGTGGTGATGATACACCATTTGTGTATGTAGATGGAATACCATTAGCCACATCATCAACAACTCGTATAACATCAGCCTCATGCCAAGCCCAGGCACTATCATCTGAACTAAGAGATGGTGGCCTAGAAAAACCAGTTCCTGCATGTTCCGCAGGACTCCAGTACATCACACCTCCACCAAAGTATTGATTAATATCTCTTCCAGAATGTGCGCGACTATCTGATTCTTCTTCAGAAAACCAGTAGCTTTCAGTATCATCCGCAACATCACTGTCACTGCAGATACCCCCTCTTTGCACTAATTGAGCAGGGAACCCTGACCAAGCAGAAGATTGCATCTGTGGGGTATACAATGGATCATAGCTTACAGCAGCATTTTTACCATAACCTCTAAAAACAGGAGGCCAGTCAAAACTTAGCGGCACTGCTAGAGAAGGTAACATTTGATTGCATCCAGCATCAATTGGTGGATTCCTCACCTGATGGTTGGCAGGGAGAAAGGGTTGGCTAAATTGAGTTGGCCATTTGTAACCAACATCAAGATGCAACCTGTCTTCTGCAGCTGGACGCTGTTGCATTTGAGGAGATACAAAATGAGATGGTGTTACACTAGGCCATTCATATGACGTTCCTCCCAGTAGGTTCCTATTGTATACATAATATTCACCGCCACTATTTTTCATAACTCCATTTTCACTTATAGCACTTTGAAGCATGTCAGTAGGAATAACAGAAGGTAAAATTTTGTTCTTTGTCACTTCAGATTTATTATCCACATGTTTCTCATCACATTCAGTTTTTTCCTGTGCAGATCTTACCAAGGAGTCAACTGAACTTCCATCCATATTAGTGGAAGAGACATCATTGCTTCTAGAAGGTAAACAAGAGGATGACTGAACCAAGGATTCACTTTGACTAATGTACGAAGAGGCCTGCTCAGCCACATTGAAGGCATCATCATGAGCACTCTGAGAAAGTTCTGTAGCAATTGATGAGCAAACTCTAGGAGGATACAATGTGTCTTCAAGTTTTGCACCCTTACTGGTGGCTATTACCTTTGTTCCATTAGATAAAATGGAAGAGTTAGAACAGTTAACTGCTTCAGAGATCTCGTTCTTGGAAGGACGGACATAAGATGGGTGATGAGGTGAGACATCAGCCTCTTCAGCAGCTTCATGCGAGGCCTCTGCAGCACTATGGGGAACAGCTGTTTTCAATTTGGTAGATCTTGGGCTCTCAGGCCTCATCAGATTTGGTAGTTTTGTTTTCCCTTTGCGTTTGTTCTTCTTTTTGTTACATTGATTTCTGCAACCATCCAACACGACAGTTTGCTCCTAAAATATCGAGAACTCCCTCATAAGTCATGAATAAATGAACAACCAAACAAAACAGATTGGCCAAAATAATGCTTACAACCTTCATTGTTGGTACAATTTCCTTGTTAGGAGTTTTTTCAGATGGAGGTCCAGCAGCAGTGCCTTCAACAGATGGACCACAATGGTTTGGTAAAGGCCTACAATTGCGACTATCTGAACTACTGCATCCGTTATCCTGGAAAGAAGACCTTAGGTTAACCATATATAACTTAATATACTCAGTGAAGCATAAAGTCTTATACCTATGGCAATAATAAAGCAATCTGAGCAACAAATCAACTATACCTTGGACGGCTTAGTAGATACTGTTGGCTTTTTCAATGTGTTAGACTTCTTCTTTCCTTTCCGAGAACCTCCACTGGTCTTTTCAACATCTTTCTTTTTCGGAGCTCCATCCCCAATAAGTTCAAGATTTATACTTTCTGTCGACACCACCATGAGAAGCCCTTGTAATTTCATAAGTACATCACCAGCAGTAGTAGCAGCCGACACTAATGAACTGAAAAAGATTGCATCACCACTGCAGCAAGTAATGTTGCTCTTCAAACAGACTATCTCCTCGACTAGTTTCAGTCTTTTCAACTCTTTAGCAAATACAGGCTTCTTGCTACAAGACAGAATGTTTGCAACATCAATGGAAGAAGCACGATTCTTTCTGAATAAAGACTGTCGTGTACATTCACAAGATTTGTCTGCCATAAATGATCCTGGTTCACCTAAGCAGAAGCAGAAATTATCCCTTGGGGCACTCTCTGATCCTTCAACCATCTCATTTGCCTGCAAGCTTGAGCAATTAGCATATTAGTATGGGCTCGAGGTGTAGAAACATGCTCAGAACAATTGCATGCAAAAGTTTAGCAATTCTCTCCCAATCAGGGTGACAAAGAGCTGATTGTTTGTTACGCAGCAACAGCATCAATATGATTGGGCTAACTTTGACACATCAAGATCCAAGGAAGACACAACTTGCTTCGAGAAAAATGAGGGGTCTCACATTTAAATAGAGGATAATTTCCAGAATCACACAAAAAATCATACAGATCACAAAGTAAACTACTTGCAATAAACATGCTGCAGTGACTATTATATAAAAGCACTCTTACAAATACTAGTAAAACATTTAACCCACAATACCTCAGAAATATATTCATTGGACCAAACGCCAGAAACAAGGCCCCTTTGCAATCTGATATTCAGTTCTTTTATAACATGTAAAAAAACATGATAGCGCTAACTCTGCTACATAACAGTTATTCTGGATCCATTGATCGATTAAGACTATGCTGAAACTTCAGTTATATAAAGCATGCAGATTTCAGAAAACATCACTTGCCAAACAGTTTGAATATGTTAGCGCCATTTCAGGAAAAGAAGGGTTTTTTCTCAGCGCAAACATAACAGAATAGACAACTTCTGTATGTCATTTCCAAAATCAAGAGAAGAAACAATGCTTTAAACATATATGTGAAATCAATCTTCATCATATTTCTGAACCAGGTGCTTTCATATTTCACATACTTTTTGAAGAAGTTCCTTTGAAACCTACCACATTGCCTTGCTTGTTTTTTTTATTTAAAGGAAAGGTGCACCTACATTTGCATAAATTAACGTCGATACAAGAAAAGGCAATTTGCTTCTATTTCCTATACAAGAACCTATTACGAGGTTAAGAACAATGGCTTGTTTTCTCTAAACTGATTTTAGAAATAAGATTGCAAGACTAGAGTATGCCATGTTACTTCTCTCACTTTTTCCATCCTTCCATCACCATCAACGGCCTTTCCACAAATTTCTTACAATAAAATAGCTACCCCAAAATGCATCAGTGGGATACACCACCCCTAATAAACACAAACCAGAGTTACTTGACTCATGCACATCTTAACTAAATCACAGGTTGACAATGTTCATGTAATAATAACAAATAAACATCTTATCCCAAACCATCTCACTTGAATTAAAAACATTGTAAAAGTTTATTACGAAATTAAAGACATGACTCTGGAATCTGGAGTTCACTTATGCAAATAAGGCATACAACTGTGAAATGCAACCCCATAGTATTTGAAATCCATAATTATCATACTATATATCAAAATGCAGCATAGAAAGCATATTACCAGGGCAATTGCACCTTTCCCAAAGAATGCCCCAATGATCCTTGCTCTCATCCGAGGCTCCAGCCTCATCCACCAATCCACATATCCCTTCTCCCTCCAGAACGCGTTTGCAGCAAGCCCAGCCTTCTCCTTCACACCCTTCCCAATTCTGACCGCCTTCCTCCCTCCAACTCCTCCTCCCCCTGCCGCCGCCCACGACATTCGCAGTGCGATCTCCAGCCTGTTGGCCAGAAACTCCTCGATCACGTAGTACCCCTTGTCATTAAGCCAAGGCAGCTCCGGGAAATCCTGGCACGCCAGCACGGCCAGGTCCACTTCCCCCTCCCCGCAGCAGAGGAACCTCCCGCCAGAGATCTCGTCCATGGCCGCGACAAAGCCGTCGAGGTCAGCGAGGAAGGCTTCGGCGACGGTGATCGCGTCGGGGCACCGCGACGACGCGGGTGAGGAGGGGAAGAGGAGGATGTTGGCGAAGAGAAGCGTCTGCGCCCGGGAGCCCGCGGCGGCGCGGGCGAGGAGGCCCCGGGAGAGGCGCGAGAGCACGGTCGGCTCCTCGGCCCCGCGCGCGGAGCCGGAGGTGGACGGGGACGAGGAGGAGGAGTGGAGGACGAAGAAGGAGGAGTGGCCCCGGAGGCGGAGGCGGCGGACCATGGAGAGCAGCGCGGCAGCCGCGGCCGGGGAGAGGAGGGAGGCGGCGGCCGCGGCGCGCGCGGCGGGGGTGAGCGAGGCGAGCCACCGGAGGATCGCGGCGCGCGGTGACGAGGAGGAGGAAGAGGAGGAGGAGGAGGAGGCAGAAGCGGCGGCGGCGGGGCTAGGGTTCGCGGCGGCGTGGTAGAGGGAGAGGTGCGCGGTGAGGGCGTCCATGAGCTCCTTCGTTGTGCGCGGCGCCGCGGAGGTGGACGCCATGCTGGGCGCCGCGGAGCGACCGCGTCGGTGCCGGTGGTTGGTCGGGACTCGGGAATGGGGAGGAGTGGCCGCTGTGGTGGGCCTGGGCGCTCTTCCGGAGTTCCGGTCGGGCTTGGTTTGCGGAGCAGCGGAGAGAGTTTTTTTTTTTTTGCGTCCGAGTACGTATATTTCTTGGTTTTTTTAACATGAAGACACGTATGTTTTTTTAAATGCCATACGGTGACGACACTGACAGGTGTGGCTGGGTTGTCATTCTTTGTAATCTGTTGGCGACAGTTCTTGTTTATTTACGCTTTATTCCTTTTTTTTTATTGGCTTGTTGCTGTTGCTCTAGAATCAGGTCGGTTACATTCATAGTAGCAAAAGCTAAGCATATTCTTGGAAAGAAGCATAATTTCCATAGCAAATTGTGGAGAAAGCAAAAGCCTCACTTTTGGCTGAGCCGGTGAGGCTTATAGTATGATCAAAAGCAATTGACAAGCAAATTTGGCAATGGAGTCACACCTAATAACGAAGTGTAAGTTTGCTAGTTAGATTTGTAGTTAAAAATGTGCCATTTGCTGATCCCAATTCCATCAGTTCCGAAAAGAAAATGACAAGCTCTTATTTATGACATAGTTGTTTGCGGTAGGAACCGTGGAATTTTCTCGTTAATCGCCGAGCAAGAGATTTCACTCGCCAGAAGCTATAAATTGAAAATGTTGCGGCAGGCCTTTTAAGCTAATTACATTTTACTATAATTCACCATGAGTAAGTTACATGTCGTGTACCAAAAATCCGGCAGGTGAAGTAGAGTTAGTGTACACCAAGAATACAAAATATGAACATCTTACAACAACAAATTTCACCCCTACAAGACTAGAGTTTAGGCAGGGAGGGCGGCCGCCGGTGTGGCTGGGGGAACCCGGTTCTCAACAGGGATCTCCACAAACTCGGAAAGAATCGCCCGGAACTCGTCTCCGGTCAGTGTCTCCTTCTCAATGAGCAACTCAACGATTTTGTCAATGGCCTCCCTGTTGTTTCTAATGTGCCTCAGAGCAATCTCGTAGGCCTCATCTGACAACTGCTTCACAGCCGAATCAATGTCCTCCGCAAGCTTCTCTGACATGGAGTTCCTTGCCATCATTCTCATGATGACATCCCCACTCTGTGCTCCACCCTCCATCAGGGACCATGGACCAATTTGAGACATACCAAAAGTTACGACCATCTGCAGAACCATTGTGATCTCAGTACAATTGACAACAAAGACCAGTAGTAGTAAAGCATTGAGACAAGATATCTACAGATTGCTGTCAATTCTAGCAAACTCTACCAAGTGATTTTGCAGCATAGTTTGGTTCTTAGAATTCATATAGTCACCAGTCATAAACCACAAGATGGTTTCGTTATGAAGCAAAATTCTTTGCAAATATTAACATTTACGTTAACAAAATTGCAATGCAAGAGGAAGTATACCTGCTTGGCTAAGCCAGTAATTTGCTGCAAGTCACCAGCAGCTCCAGTGGTCACCTCAGGCTCTCCAAATATGACCTCCTCAGCAGCTCTACCACCAAGGCCACCAACAATTCTGGCAAAAAGTTGCTGCCTGGAGATGAGTGTTGGGTCATCCATCGGGATAAACCATGTAAGACCACGAGCTTGACCCCTTGGAACTAATGTAACCTTTTGGACAGGATCATGGCCGGGTGTCAAAGTTCTGCAAAGAGATTTCCACAAACAAATGAGATTACGTACAATTTGGCATGGAATGGTCACCAAGGAAATGGCATACAAAAGGCACTCCAAACTCAAAAGTGAAACCACAAAGATACAATATGTTTTTTAGGGGGAACACAGAAACAGAAAAGAGCCACTTAGTACATCACAGCAATGGGCTATGCATTAAATATTAAGACAAAGTCATACTCTATTTCAACATCAAATAATTTCCCTGTCATCCAATTACCGGACCATTTTAGATAGAAATTTAGCTAGCTAACTTTAGAAACCATATTAGCACATGTATGCACCTAAATTAATTGAAACATCTTAGAAATACTTAGAATTCCCATCAGGATAACTGAGAAAACAATCAAAACCTAAAGTAACCCAGTCACGTTCCAATGTTTAAGGCAAAGGAGAAAAAGATCTGCAAAGAGGAAGATTCATCTCTTACCCGCAAATTGCATGCCCAACTTCATGGTAAGCAACAAGACTTTTGCTCTTCCCGTCCGTCATCACAGTCCCTTCCATACCAGCCACAATTCTGTCAATAGAATCATCAATCTCTTTTGAAGAAATTGCTGTCCTCCCTCGTCGTCCAGCCAGAATGGCTGCTTCATTCAGAAGGTTTGCCAAGTCTGCTCCACTGAACCCAGGTGTTCTCATTGCTATGACATCAAGAGAAACATCAGAATCAAACTTCTTGTTGCTACCATGCACTTTTAGAATCTCTGTCCTCCCACGGACATCAGGAACATCGACAGACACCTGTGTAAGAATTACAAGGCATACCCAAAATGTTAAGAACCCCAAATATTTCTGGTTAAGATCTAAATAGCATTCAGGTACTAAATGAAAGATGAACCAAGCTGAACTAAATGGATCAGCCAAGTAATCTACAAGGAAACAAAATGGATATTGAACCTTTGGCTACAAAATGATTAGACTTAACTTTTGCACGCAAGCAATAAACATTATAGAACTTTACTAAGACAGAACAAACAAATACAAATGCATTGACAGAAAGAATCCAACAAAAAAACCAACCTGTCTGTCAAAGCGCCCAGGTCTGAGTAAAGCAGAATCCAAGATGTCAGCTCGGTTAGTGGCAGCAATAACAATAATTCCAGTGTTGCCCTCAAAACCATCCATCTCAGTCAGAAGCTGATTGAGAGTCTGCTCCCTTTCATCATTTCCACCACCAATACCTGTACCTCTTTGCCTTCCAACAGCATCAATTTCATCAACAAATACTATGCAAGGAGCATTCTCCTTGGCCTTCTTGAAAAGGTCACGAACTCTGGAAGCACCAACACCAACAAACATCTCCACAAACTCAGAACCTGAAATTGAGAAAAACGGCACGCCAGCCTCTCCTGCAATTGCCTTGGCAAGCAAAGTTTTACCAGTCCCAGGAGGACCGACAAGCAGAACACCTTTGGGAATGCGAGCACCAACAGCAGTGAACCTTTCGGGTTTCTTCAAGAACTCAACCACTTCCATGAAGTCTTGCTTCGCTTCATCGACACCAGCAACATCATCAAATGTAACGCCAGTGTTTGGTTCCATCTGAAACTTGGCCCTAGATTGACCAAAACCAAGGGGAAATCCAGGACCATTGGGTCCACCAAGGCCACCTTGTGCCCTTCTTGAGAGTAAAAATAGACCACCGATGAGGATAAGTGGGAATGCCAAATTTCCAATAAGGTTGAACAGAAGAGAACCAGAGTCCTCCTGGTTGCTGTGAGCAGCAAAATCAATGTTCTTCTCCCTCAACTTCTGAAGAAGCTCCTGGCTTAGACCAGGCAGCTGCACACGGACTCTCTGCACGCGGTTGCCAAGCTCAGGAGAAATGGCCTCCACGATAGCAATCGTCCCGTTCTCAAACAAATCAACCTTCTTCACTCTATCCTTGTCAAGATACTCAAGGAACCTCGAATAAGACATCCTCGAGGACGAGATGCCTTGCTCATCAGCGAGAGCTCTCTTAGCGCCCAACAAGGTGGGCAGTCCAACTCCGAGGTTCCCAAGCGCAAGTTTTAGAAACTTCCTTCTGGCATCGCTGGTTTTGTGCTCCAAGGAAGCGGTCACTGACACCGGCCTTTGTGTAACACCACTTGAAGTAAGCGCTGAGAAGGGAAGCGCCCCCTTCGCTGCAAGACTCATGGATGGCGGCGCCATCTTTGCTCACTGAAAAATCAAAGGAAACCTTGTCAACGAGAGAAAAGAACAAGAACAATTGTCGCAAAGCACAAAAAAAAATGAGTTCATCCAGGAGCTTAACCTATCGTTCTAGATCAACACTTAAATTCAATTGAAACAAGCACAGGTGCAGTCCAAGTCTTTACTAAAGAGTATATGGAAAATCTCCTTGGAGAAAGAGAAACACAGGATGTAAAGCGCTTTGGAACAAGTAAACAAAAAAAACATGATTCACGAGAAGACAGTTTCCATTGAAGAACTACAGGTACTTTACTTCCACTGGCTACAAGCGCCCAGACCATTATATTCTGCAAGTCAGCAAGCAACTGCAATCATGAACCATCAGCCTGCTAAAGTATGATCCTTAGTATACAGTAACCGTAATACCTTCTCCGTGGAAATCGACAAACTAATTAACAGAACAGTCTTATAAAAGATTCCACTATCCTATCCTACTGGGAAATCCAGATTAGCAACCACGCATCGACACTCCTACTTCACCCTCTATCTTCAAGCTAAAGGAGTCTAAACGAAGTCCAACCACACACGGTCCAGAGCACAAATCACAAGCAAGCAAGATAAAAAAAAAGCAACTTGGCAGCCCCCAATCCGACAAAACCAGACTGGATTCAAGCGACCGGTAGCAGAATCAGTTACCAAAACGCACAAATCGAAGACGCGCACGCACCTGTGTGCGAACCGGAGCCGGAGCCGGAGCCAGAGCAGGAGCCGTCAGGGGGGGAGGAGGTGGAAGGGAAGGGAGCGAAGCTGAGGAACAACTATCGGGGGATGGAGGCAGCGAGCGGAGTGTATAAGTAGGCGAGCAGCCGAGCACACTGGCGGGCGAGGCGAACGGGCGCAGATTTTTCTCCCCCCTCACCGCTTGTCTGCACTCGTCAGGCTCCTCCCCCGCT
>Ga0182004_10001434_pt1 | contig 17444 bp, 15 predicted proteins | sample Sormic07211540_1_FD_120479 | JGI IMG/M metagenome (GOLD analysis project Ga0182004, IMG submission 120479) | Endophyte microbial communities from Sorghum bicolor roots, Mead, Nebraska, USA - 072115-40_1 MetaG | ecosystem: Host-associated > Plants > Roots > Unclassified | place: USA: Nebraska...
ACAACCTTATTCTTCGGTCGCTTGGCGCATGCTTCATCACCGGCTCCGTCGTCCCACCCTCAACCGACGCTTGGCGCGGCCTTCCACCTGGGTGTATGCGCCTTCGGCGCCTCTACGACCCCCCTCCGGCGAATCCGTCGTCGTCAACGCCTTCGTTGTAGCTGTCGTGCTTATCCGGTCTTTGGACCCAGATATAATTTGATCTTTCTTGGAGGACCTTTCTGTAAAATAGCTGCTTAATATATAATATATGCAGTTGTAAAAAAAAAAGATACAGCAACTAAGAGCTTGTACAATGCATAGGCTCTTATAGAAAGAGAGAAAAATACTAAACTATTATAAGCGCCTCTAAAAAATTTAACCCACAATTGTGTGAAACGCTTGCATGTACTCAACTGCTGGTCGTTACGTGCGTCCTTCTCCGCAAGATTGCGAAGAGCCTGTCCCTGCGCCGCTGCTTCGCGAAGCGCCGTGTGCGTTCGTAAAGCGCTGGGCTTGCTGCATGCTCGCGGCCAATAAGCGCCTGGCCTTGTACAGGCCCTGCAGTTGATTTCTTCCATTGGAAAAACATAGTGAATGTGAATGACCAAAGAGACTCAGGGCCTTTTTTTTTGTTTCGGAAAAGAAGTACTTTCTAGATATTAGTTTTGATTTATAGGATACAAATAGGCCATTAAAGAATGATTGATCACACTGCGGATGAACATTGTATGGTAAGATTTTTTTCGACGGTTTACTACGGTTCAGCGTAGCTACGAGGATCCACAACAAAGCAAGATTTGGGTTAATTGAAAGGTAGAGTTACTGCCATTTGTGCTAAAAAAAATAAAAGATTTTGGTAACTCTAAAGGCTTTCAGATGAAAAGCCTGCCCAAGCTTTGGTTGTTGCCTATAATGGTGATGCCTTCGATTCCCCTGTTGGTGGCAGGCATTGCAGTGAAGTATCTATCCTTTAGAAGTTTGGGTTGAAAAATCTTGGTTCTCCGACGTTCACAGCCACGTGCCATTCCTCTCCTTGAAGAGATTACTGTGGAAATCTCCTCCCCTTTTTCCGCTAAAAAAACTTGTTTCCTGCGGCGTGTAGGCTGATATTTTCTTTTTTGTTGTATTTAGTTCCTTCTCTATCAATATACGCCTGACATACTTTCGTTGATGGATTTTCACAATAAATAAATAAATAAAAACAGACTGCATTCATCCATGTATACGTAGACATAATTGTCAAGCTAAGCACAAGTTTGCAACCTCGACCACACGAAATGGCGGCAAAAGGAGTCCACATCCACAGGTCTCAGGTCCAATCTGCCGCAGCGATCACCAAGCACACCAGCAGCACTAGCGATTAAAATCGAATCCATTAATCTGCAGATCAGTAAAACTATCATACTCAACAGCGATTAATCTAAGCATGAAAAAATAAAAAAGTATTCCTTGGTGCTGCTAGTGCCACCTCCATCATAACGTAAATAATGCCTTGTGATTTGCTAAGTGGATGCTAGGGTGAAGAAAGTTTTTTATTTAAAAAAATGAAAAAAAATCTGCCCAATGTATAATTAAACACGCGGCCTCTGGCTGCTCGTTGACTCGAGAGAACGTGAGAGGTCAAGAAGGATTAGTATTTTTTTATTTAAGTGTAAATAATAATTACCATACAGAAAGGGACAGGAGGCGACACAAGTGCAGTTTCAATCAAAACGTATCTAGTCGACTGCAGATGCGCAGCTGACGGAGCTCGGGACTATCCGCAGCGAACAGATACTCCGACAGAGCGACATGTCTTCAGATTAGGATCAGTCTACAGTCTATCAAATGATGGCAATGTGCAAGGTTAACGCGTCAAATGGAACGGGATACTTTCAGTTCTGAACTGGTCCATTGGCACTTGGAAGCTGGGGCAATATAGGGAGGAAAAAACAAAACAAACAAACACCCTGGATGGTACTTACAAGCTGCAAATTCTCGCAAGATACCAAGACCAAGAGTGCAGGCAAGCGTAAGGTTTGCAGCTACATTTGCACAGGCCAGGGCTTACAGTTTCAGACATCGAACCAGGCAGAAACGAAGCACTGCGGTTTCATTATTACACTCTAGTAATCAACATGGAACTGACGTATCAGAAGTTCAGAACACATGTATAAAGGATGTGCACAGAAAAGCTAACCAAGAATGAAAAATAAGTGTCACTGTAAACTACAACAGCCGATCCACACCACCCAAACTGCTCAGTGCATTGGCATCATGTCAGATATTGTACCCGAGTCCGAATGCTGACAGCTTCTAACCTTTGAATTAACAAGAAAAGAAGCATCATTTCACTGGTATCGACTATCAAAATCTGACTGAACTTATAAGACCGGCCAAAATGATTGCCTAGGCAGGCCTTGCTGCCATAAACAAATCGCGCTGTTACTTCTCTCTTTGCCCTGAATTTAGGCGGCAACAGCAGCAGTCTCTGGCTTATCTATTCCTTCAATGTTGGTTATTCTCAGTTTTGTCAACTCCTGTAAAAGGTTACAGCATACAGTAAGAATTACATGAACTACATATGGACAAGGCATGTACCAAGAAAACATTAATGGTTTCTTTGGGGTACAGTGTATACCAGTGAAACTAAAAACAGCATTGGTTTCTTTGGGGTACAGTGTATACTAGTGAAACAAAAAACAGCATAAAATGCACCTGGCGATGGCCCTTTGTTCGGCGGTAATTTTTTCTGCGTTTCTTCTTGAATATGATCACTTTTGCATCTAAGGCCTGACAAGATTATCAAGAGAAATTTAACTCAAATCAGTACATCCATATGTTACAACACACAATTGCGTCAAAATGAGCTCTGGCAAGGTAATGCCAAAGATATATTGTTCGTGCTCCTATCTTCGGTAATTATAAAAAATAGAAAACCATGGTTTATAAATGTATACAAGCATATGGTGCCAGCAAAATCTATAACTAGTACTATAACTCAAGCTCATCAGATGTCATTGAAGTTATAAGCATAAGAATGAAGCAACCCAACATGGTCATCAACAGATCAGATAGGTAGTCCGCAGCAAATATCCAGTAAACTGTAAATTTTCTGTTGAGCAGATACACAACAACATTTTACCACTCTATACTTGAACATGCCTTCAGGACAAGACTTGATTAATGAAGAATGAGATGCATGATTTACATGTTACAAACTATAATCATCAAGTCAAACAAGCATAATGGTACATGCACTAGAAAATGTGTACCGACTGCAGATGATTGAGTCGCAACTGAAATAAGGATATTAGGCTTCTCCGGCGCAATGTGACTACTCCTATAGTCCTATCAGCTAGGCCACTTCAAATGCATCAAAATCAGTACTCAATAGATTTAAATAGTCAATACTTAGTAAGTAGATAGGCATGCAGACCAATAACCAACCGAATTATTAAAATAAATACACTCAAATAAATCTGAAATCTGCACAGATACACAGAAATTGCATGACACATATTTTGCAAACCAAAATTCTACTAATCGAGCGGATACACTTTACTGATTTGTTTTGATAAAACTGAGTTTAGTAATCATTTCATAAATTTCATCAGTGAAAAATGTTGTAGCAACAAAAAACAAAGTTCAAGAAATTAGTGTTCAACTATTCATCTTACATGTTCTTCTACAACAGCATGAACAGCAGCATCAGGTAGTATTGGTCTCCCAATAACTGTTTGAGTTTGCGAACCAAGCATGAGAACTCGGTTTAGGACCAACTGCAGTAAAGTCAAGCATTGAACAGCATCATCAGCAAATCATGAATAGAATAAAATACACAGGATGTCACAGAGAGACCTATGCTGGTTGCTAGAATCATAAAAGGAATTCATGAATCCACATAGTAGAACGTGCTTCTTAACTTGTAGTTTCTAATAGACTAAAGAAACCATCAGAAAAACACATACAGACACACTACATATATCCAACTAAAACAAGGCCTGAATAATAATACTTCTCAATGCACTAATCACAACTCAAGATGCTATAATCATGATCTAGGAATCCAGAAGAAATTGTGAGACTAAAAATACATTCTCCAAGGTTCAGTTTCAACATAACTTTGAGCAGAATTTCAATAGTCCACGCCCTAGTAGATAAAAAGAGTTATATCACTGGGGTTCCATAACAAATTCAGGAAACTAAATATCATTACACCATCAAGTATAGCAACATTATCTTATTGCAATTTAACTATATATGAAGATATTACATGAAGCAGGAAAGAACATAAAGTTCCATAGTGAAACGTAACCTCAAACATCACAACTATTAGTCACAAAAGTCACAGGCTCATAGCCAAAAGTCAGGTCGCACTAGAAGCGCAATTCTTACCTTGTCATTCACATCACAGAACTTCAACCTCTCCGTGAAGATGGAATCGCCATTGCTCACCTTGAATTGATGCGAGCCGATCTGCAGGCAGAAATAATCACACGCAATCACGCACCAGATCCAAACCCCAGCCTCAAAAACAGAAAGACTGGTGCCAAATGAAGCAGACCTGTACGACAGCGAAGACAGGCTCGTAGGGCTTGAAGGGTTTCTCGTCAGCCCCGAGCGGTCCCAACACCTTGTAGCCGATCTCCGCCGCCTCCGCTACCTTCTCCTCTTCCGTCTTCCCGCTCGGTTTCTTCGCCGCCACCGCCTCCTCCTCGTCCCCCCATTCCCCCTCGCTCCCCTCGTCGTCGTAGTGCTCTTCTTCGTCTTCTTCGTCGTCCTCGTCGCCGGAGGAGCGGGTCGCGAAGTGGCAGCGCGAGGGGTAGTACAGCCGGGGGGAGGCGAGGGCCCGGGGAGCTGGGGAGCCGAGGGGCTCGGACAAAGAGGTCAGGGTTCGGGTCGCGATCGAGACCGGTGCAAGATGTTGAGATCTCTGAGGAACGAGGCGGCTCGAGAGGAGGCGCAGGAGGCAGCGCCGCGACGCCATGGCTGCGGCGGCGGCAGGGGACGGAGGCGAGGAAAGGGTAGAAATGGAAATATTCGGTGAGCAGCGGTTTTGACGAGGGTTTAAGGGGGGTGAAAGCTTACAGTTGCAGGAGACTGTGTGGGACTAAAGGCCTTGTTTAATTCATCACAAATTTTACAACAATTTTTAGAATTTTTCGTTACATCAAATCTTGCGCCACATATATATAAAGCATTAAATATAAATTAAAAAAATAACTAATTACATAGTTTGTCTGTAATTTACGATATGAATCTTTTGAGCCTATTAGTCCATGATTGGATAATATTTATTAAATACAAACGAAATGTTATAGTGTCTATTTTGCAAAAAAAAAATGGAACTAAACAAGGGCTAAGACCTCGTTTAGATCTAAAATTTTTTTGGATTGTGATACTGTAGCACTTTCATTTGTATTTATTGTTCAACCATGGACTAACTAGGCTTAAAACATTTCTCTCGCAATTTGCAACCTCACTGTGCAATTAGTTATTTACTTATTTTTTTAATCTATATTTAATACTTCATACATGTCCCGTAAGATTCGATGTGACAAAAAATCTTGAAAAGTTTTTAAATTCGGGGAAACTAAACAAGGCCTAAAATGAACTAGAAACCTGAATAAACCACATCTTTTTAGCCCTACGAGAGGACACTCATAATAAAAAAAACTATGATAGTTTATATGGGTATTAATTACAATGTCACGTAGGCAATTTGCTGATGTGATAAGTGATTTAATGAAGAGAGAAGGAGAAAATCTAATAAACTAGGTCTAACTAAGAAACTGGGTCTTCACAGTTATCAATGGATAAGAATCTACTCGTAGTCTATTGGAAGAGCAAATATAGTTTCTATCACTGTTTATATGGTGTACTATAGAAAATCTTGCATTAGGAAAGATGGTTTCTTGGTACGGTATCCTATGCTATAAAACTACTAATAGTTTCATGTATTGTGAGTGCCCTGATGAAATAGAGCTCCTAGCTCTAGCAAGGTTGTTGTCTAGCCTAATTACCATGATTAGTTAATTTATGGCAAAGTCATGTAGCAATAGCTATTCTCTTTTAACTCTTTCATCACTGTGTTTTCAGCCAATCAGGTGGACTATTATTATATACTTTCATTTGAAATTATAAACATATCAACAAAATAGAATACTTGTACAGTAATCATGCATAGACAATACGAAAGTTAGTTTCCCTCTCGTATAAGCATTTTCGACACAAGCTTGTAACCAAACAAACTTTTCATTGATCTACACGTTGAAAAGAGTGAAGGGAGAGTCGACTAAGGCCTAAAGGCTCAAATGCGTATCCTGAGATTGTGTGTTTATAAACGAGTGACTTACTTACCAACTTCGTACTCAAAAATGATCAGCCTGAGGCTACAAAGATATATCATAATATTTTTTGAGAATCACATAGTACAACATAAACACTCACAACGTATGTACACTCGTCCTTTTGAACACACCTACGTAAAATCCTATCCCTATAATAGAGACGTCGCCTATCACTGAAAACTTAGATTCACAAAATTACTACAGGCGCCTCACTGTCCTGTAAATAGAGACGTCGCCTATCACTGAAAATATAGCGCCTTAAATTCTAAAATAAATCTAGAAAAATACGAGCACTCGCGCTAGGTTGAGAACTTAAACCCAGATAGACAGGTTCCACCATAAAAAACCTAACCAGCTGATCTTCACAATTGCGTGAAATTTATGAAAGCCTCTTTTGCAGTAGTAACTAGTAAGAAACTATCCAAGCGTGCACGCATGAGAACAGCTTCTAAAGCTAAAACCAAACGAAAACGGTGAAGCTAAAGCTATTTTTGTTCAGAAGCCGACAACACCAAAACGTGATGTTCTTTGAGAAACCGAAACCCTGACAAAGAGGGTTAAGGCTTTATTTGGCAATCGGTATGGCTTAAGTGACTCTCAACTACTAAAATAAAGCCGTGTGCAAAGACCAAAACCATTCCAAACAGAACTAAATTAAAATGTGAAGTGTTAATAACATTACATAACCAGAGTAGCATGTGGCTCGTCAAAAACAAAATTGCATATTGCCACAGTATAATTGCTAATAAATCTAATTTCCACTGTTCCCTGTAAAGACTGTAATATTCCGTGATTTCTATCATTTGTAGTGTGTGCGACAACAGATAGTGCTACACTGCTACTGTGCTATGCTACTCGTAGTAAGTTCCATCTAGTTGGACACATTTGTGCATATATAACCAAAACCATCGAGAACTCCAGATGACCAGAAGGTCAGCGAAATTTCTTCCTGCCAATCTCAACGAGCATGGCCAGCAGAGCCTCGCACATCTCGCTTGCATCGGCCTCAGCGCTGCCCATCTTCAGCGTGGAGTAAACCATCCACGCGTGGTCCAGCCTCCTCTCGGGCCTCACCACCACCGACCCAGGCACCTCGGCGTCGCGTCGTGTCACCAGCCCGTCACTCCTCTCCCCATAGCGCAGCCGCAGGTGGAGGGCTGTGAGCGCCATGGCTGCAGACACAGGCGCAACCACGGGGACCTTCAGAGAAGCGAGCATTGACTCGACAAACTCAGATGCAGATAGGAAGAACCGTGGCAGGGGTAGCCATGGGAGGAGCTCGGCTTGGGCGACATGAGTCAGTGACGCGAGCACCGTGGGCGCGGTGCTGGCTTCAGTGTGGAAGGAGATGATCGGCAGCTCATCGATGGGGAGTTTGTGCTTGGAGATGAAGTCCTTTCTCTTAGCATATGTGAGGTCCTCCAAGGCCCTGATGTCACCCTGCAATTGTTCATTTGTTTTTAAGACTGAAATGGATGAGATAATGATGAACAATTTTGTAACAACGGATTTGACTGAGAAACAGTTCATGATAGGGACCTTGATTAGTTTGCATACGATGAGCTCCATGATCCTCCTTGTCTCCTTATCAGCGATCTGGCCTTCTCGAAGGATATCTGAGGCGACCGGGGTGCCACCATATGGGCTCTGAACCAACGCCAGGCCAGCAACCTTACCCTTGAGCTCAGACCAGTACAACGAAAGAGCTGCAGCTGCATCAACTCCACCTTTGCTATGGCCAAGGAGCAGAACCTGCTTACCAGATCCCCAGTAGAGCTCCTCAATGTATTGTTTCAGTTCCCACGCATTGTTCTCTACTGACGCCTAGACAAAGCAAATGGTAAGTAACAGTACGAGATACTAGTACAAGCAGCAGCTGCTTCAGGACATAATATGAAGCAAGAATGAAACCTAGCACTAGGAAAAAAAAAGAACACTTGCATGTCACCCTTCAGCTCAATTACCTCGCTATGAATTTTCGCAATATGGCAAGCCAATCCCATTTTTGAAAAGAATCGTTTCGTATTGGTGAAGTAAAGTGGACTGTGGTTGCTAAAAAGGCCTGCATAAAGTTGTACAAACGGGATAATTTGTAAGCAATGGCATTTAAGGATCATCCGCAGAAACCAGCTATGTTGAGAAAGATATCTCACCAGGAATAAATAAGTAAACCAGTGTATCAGGCAGGCAGTGTATGCCATTTCTGAAACATAAAGCAGCTTTTAGTATTGCCGGCCTTCTCAGAACTGATTAATTACTTCCAGTCCAACTTAATTGGTAGTTTATGCTCAAAATTTCCACACTGCAGTATTTGAAAGCATGCTACAAATGCTTTCTACAAAAAAAGGTGGTAGTGTGTAATGTTTTTTTTTTTGTGTCAGAGTTCACTAAAACTGGGCACAAAAAGATCACCTGATGTCATGCAAAATCTCCTTGAAGCGACCTGTCCCATCAACTGAACAAAGTGATGCCCGAGTTCTTTGCAGCCATCCTATATCTTCACAAGATCCCTGTAGTGTTGTCCAGAAACGATGTAAGATCCTGTGATAGAAAAATGACATATCTTAGAACTAATTAGAACAAAGAAAACTGGGATGCAACTTACACGAAGTCCTCAGACCACAAGATGCAACATGTAAGCAAATATAGATGTCTGAACAGAGAAGGCATTAACTAACCTGGTTAGTTTGCCATGTACTTCACTTGAAAACAGATTCCACTGATCTCGCACACTGAATGCCAATCTTCGTACCAGCCTGAAGCCATGTAAAAGATAGGAAGACCTGACATATGATCTAACAACACAAAAAGTTGCAAAGTGAATGTGAGACACAAGACAACAACAGATGTAATCAGCTTACTGATTGATGAAGCTATAAGAAAACTGAACCTTTCATAAATACTGGAAAGTCCTTTTCTGAAAATTGTGCCTTCAGATGTTCCATTTGTAGTCTGCTCTTCTGTAGTAGTATAACCAACAGATAATGCAAATGCCCCTTCATGAAAATATCCTATGGTGCCAGTCAATGATCCACCATGGCTAGCAGAGAATTGGACTCCAAGACGTTGAGGAATCCAATCAATGGACCGAAGCCAATTTTCTGCTAGGATTAAAACAAACACATAAAAAAAAGATAAAAACACAACAAAAACATAAAATTTCAGGCTTCTCTAGTTTTGAGAAGGATTTGTCTCATCATTCATCAAACATGTCTTATCCAGTCAAAGCCTCCGAAATTCTAACCACAATGCCTCCAAAAATAGAAGGTTATGTGTGTTTCAAAATGATAATACATCTCGGACTACTTTCTAATAGAAAGTAGTCAAGCATCAAACTAATTGTTCATATAAATAAAGGAAAGAAACTAGGAATCCTGTACTTAGGAACTTGCAACTCAGAATCAGCAAAAGAAACAAGATGGCTAGGTGCTCTAAAATATCAGCTACCCAAATCCCAAGTAGTTTTGTGAACGAAGATATATACAAGCTCAAGTTGTTGGTCCTGGTACCTATTAATTCTGTCAAGTATTGTCTTAGCTGCCAACCAAGGTTTAGGAAGCGTGAAAAATAGTCATCCATCTATGTCCCAAGCAGATGATACAGGAGAGTGTCACCCCTGATGGTACATTTTTGTCCTAACAAAAGGGGGAAAAAATCGCATCAAGAGCTCAGCATGTATCAACAAACGCATTCATGGATACAAGAGAGTTATCTCCTTACCTGCATAATAGACCTCAGACTATTCTTTTATGATATGACACAACTACGCAAGAGAAGATCAACATCTCAGTCGGACAGGGGATTATCCACACTGCCAATATGGCTGTGCACGAAAATCTAGTATAAAGAACCAATTTTGAACCACTGACTGATCATACATGGATTTTTGTTTTTTTTTTAAATAAACTTTGAGGCAAGTTAACATTGTGCAATTGACATTTAAACTAACAACAATTATGCCCATTGCTAGCGGAAAAACATTGACGTTGCCCAATCGCATCATAGCTACCTCTTCCACGATCTAACACCCTCAAGAAGGAAAAAATAGTGGAGGTTTCACTGAAAACCTATCACATGTTGATCAAGGCAAAGCATACATTACTGTGGGCAAGGGCCCAACAGATAAGTAGTAACTTTGATTCCCGGATGAAATGAGACTAAGGAATGATGTGATGAGCCAATCAAAACAACAAGGTGCATCAGCCAGTTCCTAAGATCTTGTTCGGGATTGCACCGTATCCATCTTAATTCATACCATATCCACCTCAATCCACATCGACTTGAATGAAAAATTAACTATTTTTCACCTCAATGCACTCGAACACGCACGTGGAATGAGTTGGAGACAAGTTGCAGCGAAACCGCCAATCACACACCCAGGCATTTCCACAAACACTTGGGCCGCATGCAGTTGGTAGGTAGACTGCGCCCCGCGTGCACATCGCCCGTACAAGAAAGAAGGCCAACGTACCTCTACGTCCCAGCCCCCGTGGCCAGAGCAGAAGGAAGGAGGAGCTCCCTGAACGCTGCTAGGAAACCCGCCGAGCCGTGTCCTCGTATCTGCCAGGCGGCCGTCGGCGAAATTAAAAAGCAGGAGAGCGAGCGCCTCAGAGGCTCAACCTTCCAAGTTCCGAATGGGCTTATCCAAAGTAGGCGTAGAGGAGATGCGACGCGAGTCAAAAAAGGAGCTCGCGGCGATCCGGGAGCGGGAGAGCGGAGGGATGGGACGGCTGAATAGGCTTATCCGGTCACCGAATCACCGGTGACGCGCGCGAGGCGCCCGAGGCCGACCACACGGGAGGGCGCGCGCATGGGCGCCGCGTGGGGGGCGCGGCCGCGAGCCGTGGCACGCCATGCGTGGGGGCGCGTGCTGCTTGCTGCTGCCCTTCGCCCCCCAGTACTTCTGGAACGGGAGGGAGGCCCGCCAATCGCGGGCGGGCGTCCAAGCCCGACGGGCGGGGCCCGCGCGCCAGTCGTCGTTACTCTGAGCTTATCGTCACCGCCAACAGCGGCTTCTTCTCGAATCTCCATCGCGTATGGGTCCGGGATATTGGCCTCTTGACTCGCACGCCGCCGTCGCCGTCGCCTCCCCAGGATCAATGCAACGCGTCCGAGGTCCGACAACATCTGCGGCGCGTAGTAGACCAGAGATCCATGCTGCGGCGTTGGGCGGCTGCCAGAGATGGCGCGACACGAGCACGTCGTGCTGGGGTGTTGACTCTACTCTCGTGATCAGAGGCACGGCTTGGCATCTGGTGATTGGCGTCGGCAAGGCAGGTGCAGGCGACACGAGTGCCGGCTGCGTCGTGTTGATAAGCGAACTTTTTTTTTTTTTTGACAAAGGATAGCCGAACAAGTTTGATCAGAAGAGAAGATTGGGTTGACGCTTGAAGCTACCCCGTCTGCGACACGAGTGCTATAGCGCCATCTGGGCCATTTCTCACCGTGAACTCGCTCAGCCCTGGTGCTGGGCTGGCTATCATCTTTCTTGCCATCATATAAGTGAAAAATAAGAATAGCAGTACCACTCATCATAATAGCCAAAGTCTACTACGGCCTTAGCGGCACATGAAGCATTAAATATTAATAAAAATAAAAACTAATTGCTCAGTTTACCTATAAATTGGAGATGAATCTTTTAAACCTAGTTACTCCATGATTAGACAATGTTGTCTAATAAAAATAAAAGTACTACAATATCAAAATACAAAAACTTTTTGATCTAAACAAGGCCTACGTCTCTACGATGACAACAGTGTTCTCTATCATTTCAAGTATACAAGATCAGTGAATCCAATTATTACATATTCAACTGCCATTACATATTCAACTGCCATCTCAACATAGGATGTTCAGAAGCACCAGAACACAGATGCTGTTTTTCCATCCAGTATGCAGCTGTTTTTCCATCCAGTATGCAAACAGAGTAAATAAATCAAAAGCTGTTGTGAAGATTTTTCTTGAAAGGATGCACAGCATTCATGGAATGAAGTGAACTCAATCTAGGATCGTAACCCAATTGCTGTGATCCCACAAAACTAAGAGTATCATAATGTAACCCAATTGCCCACAAAACTAAGAGTATCATCAATCACCATGAAGACGATGGTAATGGTTCATAATACATGTACAAAGGATAACAAAACTAGCTCAAATCTGGACAACAGTGACATGGTTATTAAGGAGACAAATGGATTCAGAGAGAGCAGGACAACATAAGCATATTCTTAGAAAATCAACACAAAATTGTTGCAAGTCGAGCGAAGTACAGTCTTAGCAAGAAACAGTTTCGCCATACTTAACACAAAGGCTTGAGCTACTAAGCTAACAAAACTGAAGAAACAACTTCAGGAGAAATCTCTGGGGAACCCAAGTTCTGCGGTATAAGTGATAGGTGGTCTTCTCAAGTAAAGCCTGGTATGGTTCTTCAGGCTGATACCAATTATAACTAACTCAATTCATTGATACTTTGAATAACCAGCCTGCCAATATGAAGAACATTGTCGATCAACTATTTGAACAGGCATCTCCAACAGTAATATCAGCTGTAACATTATACTCTTACCCTGGTCCTCAACTTCTTGGTCTTGCCATCCGATTTCTCCCCCTTGATCTTCTTATCTTCCTGTATTTCATCAGTACCAACTTCACCATCACCCTTCATGCTCTTCTTCTTCTTCCTCTCCTCAGTCTTCCCTTTCTTAATCTTCTTCTTGTCCAAACTGGCTTCTTTCACCTCATTTTCCAAACCACGCTTACCCTTCTCTTTCCCCTTCTTGTCAACCTTCTCATTTTCCAAACCACGCTTACCCTTCTCTTTCCCCTTCTTGTCAACCTTCTGACTGTCATCGGCAGAAACCGCAGTGCTCTTCCTCTTCTTTTTCTCTGTCTCCACCTGAACTTCTTCCTGCATCACAACATCCTCCTCAATCTGCTCCTTTTTATTCCTCTTCCTCTTGGCACTGATATTGCCAAATATCACTCTTCCACTGGCACCATCATTCGCCTTCTTCTTGTCACTCTTCTTCCCGCGAGTCTCCGCTTCTGCAGCATCAATGACCTCCGCAGACCCAACAATTTCAGGCACCTCGATTTTCATACCCAACTCCGGCACAGCTTGGTAAATTGGTAGGGCAACTGAATCCACAGCTTTCAGATGCAGCGCCCTAACGTTGGCCCACTTCTTTGGCACCTTCTCGACAGCCTCCTCCACCGTGGCCATCACATTGTCCACGATCTCCGCTTCCTCCATGTCCAGCCTACCCACCTTGATCCCCGAGCAGGTCCCCGAGCGCAGGTAGAGAAAAGCAGAGCCAAGGACCTTGCGAACCTGCTCCGGCCAACCGACGCGGGTGAAATCGACTCCAATCGGAGCCTTCTTGGTGGAGTAGAACGCCTTCCCGAGGACGCGAGGCAGCAGCGGGAGGATGGCGCGGTCGGCGATGAAAAGGTCGTGGGAGGCCGCGAGGCGGCGGCGCGACTCGTAGGGTCGGTAGTCCGTGCGGAGCGTGGAGAGCGGGATGACCTCGGAGACGGGGAGACCGTGGAGCGACTTGGACGCGTGGAGGAGGTCGGAGGCGGAAGGGGACCGCGACTTGGGGCGGTCGTCCGAGATGACGCAGACGGAGGCACCGTCGTGCCCGACGACGGGATGCGGCAGCGGGAGGAGGCGTGGCCTGGTGCTGCGCGAGGCGGGGACGCGGCGGAGCGAGAGCTGGAGGACGACGAGGTCGTCGCGCTCGTCGGCGAGGAGGTTCGGGCGCGCCTCCGCGGCGCGCTTCTTCATCCACTTGGTGAGGGAGGCGACGGCGCTGGCCACCGTCTCTCGGGGCACCGTGTGTGGCGGCTGCGGCGGCGACATGGCGGCGGCGCGAGAGGGAGAGCAGAGGGGTTTAGGGTTTGATTGATGTCCGTGGGAAGGTTGTGTTTTTATACGACTTCACAGCATTTGCCTGGATGTCTCCCTATGTCAAGTGGGTCCAGGCTCCAGCATTTGCCGGGATGTCTCCCAATGACAAGTGGGACCAGCGATCCAGAGAGGACACCCAAAATTCCGCAACTAGCAAAGGGAGGCGCTGTAGCGCCGGCGGCCCTGGTCCTCTCCCCTGTTGCGGACTCGCCTGGCCAGTGCGTCGGTGGTCGCCGCTCGCCGGAGCTAGCAAATCGAGGCGAGCGGCGCGGCGAATTGGCACAGGAGGCGGGCAAAATTGGCTCGGCCGCGCGGGCAAACCCTTGCGCCGTTCTTGTGCCGTCGTGTGGCTTCCGCCTGTCGGCCGGCGGTGCCCAGGTGGATAGGCGGACACGCGTTGCCCAGTTGCGCGCGGGACAGACAGGTATTTGATATCTGGGTAATTGAGTATTCGTATTTGCTTTTAAACTTCAATTGCACAATGCCACAATCCCCAGTTTCTTGATTTATAGTACAATTGTTGTCAATCGGTATACCTGTGGGTGATTTAGACGATTATTAATGGTGTAGGAAATTCACCAGCTCTGTCACTGCACTCGTGCACCTAAAGCCACGCAATCCCCTGTTCTTGATTTCATATTTACTTAAAACTTCAATTGCACAATGCCCACCTCTTGAATTTTAGCGCTTTTGATGTCTATATATATGTATGTAACCTGTGTGTGATTTAGATGATTAAATGCTGGCCCTAGGCGTGCAATTTCACCAATTCACGCTAGGCATGTCAGTTCATTGGCCACTCTTGTTCAAATGCATCTTCAGAGCTTCATGCATCCGGTGGTTGTTTGTTGTTGCAACTTGCAAACAACATCAGTAAAACAAATGCTTGCGTTGGCTATTTAAAAGTTTGGCTTTGTGATACTTGTTGATATTATTCTGGTAGTGCACTAAAAGGTTGTCTAATCAGCCTGCAATTTGTTTTAAATTGGCAGACATGGTATTTACTGATACCAAACCAAAGTTTCAATTGATATATTTTGTACACTGCACTTACCAATTATAATGCGCTTATTACAAAATGAACTGTGTTAATGCTAGACACACTACTAGCATCGCTGACCTGTGCCTTTATTGTGTTGTTGCAGTGCTGAGCATTGTCCACACAATTGCTAGAGATCAGACTTTATTCCTGGAGGCCTTTCATTCTTGATTAATCCTGATCGAAACCTGAACATTTTAGCAAATGAGTGCCGGTAATGAGGTGTATTGATCTATGTGTTCAGCTCCTAAAATCACTTCATATGTAGTATTTACTATTTTTTTAATTATATTTATTTGACGAAAATTTGTGAGTTTTAACAGGTGGTGCTTTTGGTGGAAATAGGGGGGTGAGGCCTGTACCTCCTGAAAAAGGTGTATTCCCATTGGATCACTTACATGAGTGTGACTTGGTAAGGCTACATAACTTCTTCATCAGTTACCACTGTCATTGTATACTTGTTACATAAGTAGTGATAGTAACTGTTCAAACAGGAGAAGAAAGACTATCTTTCTTGCCTGAAATCTACAGGATTCCAGTCTGAAAAATGTCGGCTGTTCTCAAAGAAGTATCTGGAATGTCGGATGGAGAGGTTAGTATACTTAGTTCTTATATATGCTAATTTCAGACCTGTAAAAGCTATCATGATATAGGTACATAATTGTCTAAACCTAATGGTAATTTCTGTGATCTTCGCTGTTATGTTTATGTGATATATCGGTGGTATTCGGTGGGGGTCTCTGTATCTTGCGAAGCAATATCTTGGGTAAGCCCGGGTGGCTATGATGAAGTGCTGTAAACATGAACTTGTCCTGGCTGTGGCTGAAATGCAAAATAGACAGGGGTCCCTGGAACTAAAAAATAGGGATAGTTTAGCTTTTGCACTTAGCATACTACATTCTACAAAAATTATGCCTCAAAGAAGCTGTGCAAATGTATTAATTGTATGAACTAAAGTTAAAATATCGGTAACTATCCATGTTTCTAGATAGTCCTTTTGGTTGTTTTTTTTTTGGTCGAGCAACGCAGTAGAGCTGCATGTCATCTCATTAAGAAAAAATACATACAAAATGTACAAAAACTAGGAGGAGGCTACGAAAACCATAAAAAGAAACAAAACGACCACAACCAGGCAACCACACTAGACATTGGTTGAAATTAGTTCTGTTTTTTGCACTCAAATGCTTTCAACATCTTTTTATTTTGGTTGGCAAATATGTCTGTTTTAGGCACTTAGTAGTTTGAGATTTATTGAACATGCTCCCCAGGCTACATCATGTTATGATCCCTTTTCAGTTGTTGAGTGAAGTAAATGTTATTGCTACATTAGCCTACAGCAACCTAGTCTGGCCTCCTGGCATGCTCAGTGGTTTGCATACTCGGGTGCAAGTGCAACACATGTGCATTGTGCCACAACGAGGTCAGTGTTTGGTGATTATGTGAAGCAACCTGTTCGCCAAGCACAAGTGGGAAGCTCCTACTTTTAGTTCATGTGCTGATTTGTTTTGAGAAAGAACATTATGTTGATTTATCTTGGAAATTCTTACTGGCCCTGGGTCCCTTACCATCTTTGATTTCTGAAATTTAGTTTCTGAGCTCATAACAAGGTGTTAAAAATGCTTGCTGGCTAGCAAGATTCAGTTTTTGCTTCTCTTTCTGTTTGCTGCTGCTCTTTCCCTTATGATTACAAATCATTGTTTCTACGTGTAGTTCTGAAATCTCTGAATTTATTTATCTTCCTCAGAAACTTGATGGCAAAGCAAGACATGTCAGAGCTTGGGTTCAGAATTGTGGACGAAGTGGATATATCTCCTGACAAAGAACAGCAAACTGGAGAGCCCTCCTAATTAGCCAAAGGATAAAAAATAGCTGTTTGATTTTGATGTAGCTTCAGTATGTTTCTTCATCCAGGAGATCTGTCAAGATCTGAAAACAGATAGGGGTATAATAAGAAGGATAATGGTAGTAACCAAATTTGAAATTTATCTGTTGGCTGTTTAGACATTCCTAAGGAGCAGATTATATGATTTATGTTTGATTTGCACTTTAATGTCTTCTATATGTATTGCTTGATAACAAATTTTTGCAATCAGTGTGTAACTGTGCTGTGCACGCGTGGCATGCTAGCAACCCAAGTGGCAACTGGGAACTGGGAAGGACCCATCTCTCTCGCTAGGGATGA
>Ga0182004_10001435_pt1 | contig 17439 bp, 15 predicted proteins | sample Sormic07211540_1_FD_120479 | JGI IMG/M metagenome (GOLD analysis project Ga0182004, IMG submission 120479) | Endophyte microbial communities from Sorghum bicolor roots, Mead, Nebraska, USA - 072115-40_1 MetaG | ecosystem: Host-associated > Plants > Roots > Unclassified | place: USA: Nebraska...
TGGCGAGATGATTCCGTGGCTGTGGCATACCGAAGCTGGATGCTGAACCAAACGCTGGCCAAAGATCTTGTGGCGACCTTAAGTTTAGGCGTGGCAGACTGTGGCCACAAACCAAACATCCCCTTAGTCCACCAAGTCATAATGTGGACTAATTTGCTCCTAGGCTTGGTCAATTTTATTTTGATTCTGAAATACATACCTTTGTCCGTCTATCCCCTGCATGCCACGTTGCCTTATTTTCTTTTCTTCTAACAATAAAAGCCTTGTTCTACATCTGTCCTGTGAAGTGCCGGGCAATGTCAACAACCTATTGTTAAATACTTCCTCCACCTCAAATTATAAGTCATTCCAAGAATCTTGGAATGTTAAACTATCCTAAGTTTGATCAAATTTATATGATAAAATAATTATTATTATGATACTGACTAAGTATCATTAGATTTGTCCTTAAGTATACTCACTTTATATTACAAATCTTTGTATTTCTCTCTATAATTTTAGTCAAACTTAAAAAATGCTTTGACTCCTCAATGATTCTTAGAATAATTTATAATTTTAGACCATTACACGGCATTGACGTTTTGCATTTTCATCAAATTTTGGTTCACTCGCGGCCGGGTTATGACTCCACCACGTGCCACAACCTGATCTATATCTTGGTGCCATTTTCGTCGCCCCTGACTCGTCAGCGATCGATGAACACAGAAGGCAGAATATGGGCACGACCTGCCTTACCATTTTCATCCTCCTGCTCCAGCTCCTCCTGATGATTTGTGTCTGCAAATCCGATGACCAGTTGACAAGCGCAAGGCCACTCCACCCCGGCGACCTGCTCATCTCCAAAGGCGGCGTCTTTGCACTCGGCTTCTTCTCCCCGTCCGGCTCCGGCTCCAACACGACGAGCCTGTACGTTGCGATCTGGTTCCACGGCATCCCTGAGCGCAACCGCACCGTCGTGTGGGTCGCCAACCGCGATAGCCCAGCCACCACGGCTTCGTCCCCGACGCTCGCCATCAGCAACAGCTCTGACCTCGTGCTGTCGGACTCCCAAGGCCACACTCTCTGGAGGACGCAGAAGTACGCCATCGCCGCCGCCGTCCACGACAACGGCACTGCCCTGCAGGCCGTGCTGCTCGACACGGGGAACCTGGTACTCCAGCTGTCCAACGGCACGGTCGTCTGGCAGAGCTTCGATCACCCGACTGACACCATTCTCCCAGGCATGAGGTTCCTGATGATCCACAGGGCTCGCCCCGCCGCCGCCGCCGGGCGCCTGGTCTCGTGGAGAGGCCCCGCCGACCCGTCCACCGGAGACTTCTCGTTCGGCCTCGACTCCGTCTCCAACCTCCAGCTGATGGTCTGGCACGGGGCCGACCCGTACTGCCGCATCGGCGTGTGGAACGGCGTGTCGGTGTCAGGCGGCATGTACGCGAGCTCCCCTAGCTCGATGGTGTACCAGACCATTGTCAACACCGGCGACGAGTTCTACCTCGTGTACACCGTCTCCGACGGCTCGCCGTACTTCCGGATCATGCTCGACCACACCGGCACGATGAAGCTCCTCAGCTGGGACACCAACTCGTCGGCGTGGACGGTCATCTCCGAGCGCCCCACCGGTGGCTACGGCCTCTACGGTTCGTGTGGCCCCAACGGCTACTGCGACTTCACCGGAGCTGCCCCGGCGTGCCAGTGCCTCGAGGGCTTTGAGCCCGTCGCCGTCGGGATGAACTCTTCGACAGGATGCCGGAGGATGGAGCCTCTGCAGTTGCAGTGCAGCAAGGGAAGTCACTTCGTGGCCTTGACCGGGATGAGAGTTCCTGACAAGTTCGTGCTCCTCCGGAACAGAAGCTTTGAGCAGTGCGCGGCTGAGTGCAGCACTAACTGCTCGTGCACTGCCTATGCTTACGCAAACTTGAGCAGCAGCGGTGCCATGGTCGACCAGTCAAGGTGCTTGGTTTGGACTGGGGATCTTGTCGACACATGGAAAAGCATCAACTATGGTGAGAAGCTGTACATCCGGCTTGCCGACCCTCCTGGTACGCACCGTTTCATCATCTGTTGTTCAGATTTGTTGATCAGAGGATCAGTTTATCCAATGATGGCAGAGATTTCCATCTAGCAATGAAGCAGAAGATACACCATAGTGAGAAATGTCCACTCAAAATAGATTTTCACTAATGTGATTTAAAGAACACAAGCAATAAGTATAATAAAACTGAACGGCAATAGAGCATCTCCAGCCACCCCATTGCAACTCCCCCAGTAGGGTGATGATGGGCTCTGTTTTCCCTACCTCGATTGGTTCTGTTTCCTTCATTTATCACCAGTTAATGAAATGGCTTCAGAAACTAAAAACAAACAACAAGAGATATAGTAGCTCTTCTAGTTAATTAATGAGTCAGTACATACTAACAGTTCTACTTTGGCAGTTAAAATCAAGACCAATATAGTAAAGATTGTAGTCCCGGTTATAGCATGCCTGCTGCTACCCACATGCATAGCCCTTGTCTGCCTATGCAAATTCAAAGGTACAACAATAAGTGCCTTGCTTCAACATGTAGTATTATTACTGTACAAGTTTTAAGAAAAAGATACCAATGTCCCACTCCCAACCAGCAGGGATATGGAGGAAAAGGGAGATTCAGAAGAAACTAATGCTAAGATACTTGAGCACCTCGAATGAACTTGGAGACAAAAATGAAGAATTTCCATTTGTTAGTTTCAAAGACATTGTTGCGGCAACTGACAATTTCTCTGACTGCAATATGCTTGGAAGAGGAGGCTTTGGCAAAGTTTACAAGGTAACGGCAAATTTTCACATTAATAGTTATAGGATAATATGCGTTAAAAGAATCGTTAAAACATAAGAAAAAATTGTACTTTCATCATTCTCCAACTTAGAAGAATGCATTCATGCAGGGAATGCTAGAAGGTGGGAAGGAAGTTGCTGTCAAAAGACTTTGTCAAGGTTCTGGGCAGGGTATTGATGAATTCAGAAACGAGGTAGTTCTACTTGTCAAACTACAGCACAGGAACCTAGTTAGACTACTTGGTTGCTGTATTCATGAAGAAGAGAAGTTACTGATCTATGAATACTTGCCTAACAAAAGCCTGGATGCCTTCCTGTTCGGTATGCACTGACTCTATTGCATATTGCAGTTCTTACATTGACAAAAAGGATACTGCTGATGATTAACAATAGGTTTTGTTAAATACTACTTGTTGGCAGATACTTCAAGAAAGCATGTGCTTGATTGGCCAACACGGTTCAACATAATCAAAGGCATAGCCAGAGGGCTTCTATATCTCCACCAAGATTCAAGATTAACAATAATTCATAGAGATCTTAAAGCAAGTAACATCTTGTTAGACACAGAAATGAGTCCCAAAATATCGGATTTTGGTATGGCAAGAATCTTTGTGGGAAACCAGCAACTAGCAAACACTACCCGTGTTGTTGGGACATAGTGAGTAATTCATTTACTAGTCAATTCTAAATAATGCAACTATAATAGTTTAGTCTAACTCAAATTCTTCCGTTGTTCAATTTGTTTAAACAGTGGTTACATGTCTCCTGAATATGTGACAAGTGGTGCCTTTTCTGTCAAATCAGACACATATAGCTTTGGCGTTCTTCTCTTGGAGATTGTAAGTGGTTTGAAGATCATCTCAACTCAGCTCATAATGGACTTCCCAAACCTTATAGCTTATGTAAGTAGTGTGGAATACTCCAGTTTTCAATAAACATAAACAAAAAATCTATCAATTTGATAGAAAAAAAATTATAATTTTCCAGACATGGAAATTGTGGGAAGAGGGAAATGCGGCGAAATTGGTGGACTCATCGGTTGCTGAAAGTTGTCCAGTCCATGAAGTTTTTAGGTGTATTCATGTAGGACTTTTGTGTATCCAAGACAATCCAAATGCAAGGCCACTCATGTCATCAGTTGTGTTTATGTTGGAGAATGAAACCATATTGCTTCCAGCACCAAAGGAGCCTGTATATTTTTCACCAAGGAATAATGAAACTGAAGAAACAAGGAGAAACATAGAAGGCTTTCTGAATACATCGTCTATCACGACACTAGAGGGCCGCTAGATGTTCACACCGGAATTTATACTATGTAAATGTTCAAGTCTTTGATTAACCATGTACGCCTGTGGGCTTAACTGAATTTCAGCAGCATAGCCAGTCGTAATATATGTGAAATTACAGTCTTCCAAAGGGATATATGTGAGCTTACTGTACTGAACACACTGAATTAGCTTGCAGCTTGGGAAAAAAATGCAGATAACATACAGGAATTTGAGAATTATATGGTCAAGTGTCATAACAAAGAATGCAATCAAATTTCACATGCAATTGCTTTAATCTTCAGTTGCTCTAATGCCAAAAGGTGAAGGCTGCCTAATCTTTCAGTGCAGTTTTGCTCAAAAAAAAAAAATCTTTCAGTGCAGTACCTCATATTCATCGATGGATGGACCCCACGGAACTAGAATTAGAAGCGAGAGCAGAGACTACCTGGCGAAAACCGCGGCCATGGGATCGGACACGGGTGCCGAATTGAACTACGGCGGCGCGAGGCACCAAGGAGCCGTACTGCTACGATAGGAAGAAGGGCAGCGTGGTTACGGCTCCTCCGCCTCAGCTCTCACAGCCTCCGCAGTCCGCACTTCGCCGTTCGCCCCGACCGCAGGGCACAGTGGCACACCGGCACAGGCTCCGTTGCGGCGCCTCGCCGGCACAGCACAATAGCACCGGCGGGTGCCGCTTATCCTCGGAAGGACACGCCCAATTGGATGGGCCTAGGACCTCCTCCTCCTCCTCTTTTGGAGAGGCCCAGTCGATCGGGAACTACAGCAGGCCTTGGTACTTACAGCCCAGCTCTGCCGTGATGCCCATGAGACACGACAGGAGACACGGGCCTCGGCTGTGCAAATTGGAAAACGACGGAGTCCCGCAGGTTCAGTGACACGCGGGACTATATATTTAGGGCTTGTTTGGCGTTCTTTGCTAAATTTTAGTTAGCTAAAATTATTTTAGTTTTTTTTAGTTATTGTATTTGAAAGTTTAGTTACTAAAATGATTAAAATTTAGTCAGCTAAAATTTAGTATTATAATCAAACAAACCCTAAATGTAAGCATATAGTATATTATTTAGTTTCGGAGGGCATCCAAACTGACCCTTTTTCAATGAGGTCTGGAAAATCACTGGGCTTGTATTTTACGCTAGTTTTGGGCTCGAAAACCAGGCTTCCAAAAAGCCATAAATGCCACCTGCTCTATCCATGGCGCTGATTTAATGTAACTATCGACCAAAATATTGTACAAGCTCATACACAAGATACACATATCCTATCGCAAAAAAATAACAAAGAAATCATGCATCTATTATGTAAGAAAAAGGTGATTTACACATACTAGCATTCATGTGTAACAAATTAACCATCTACCGTCCCTCCAACACCGTGACACTCATGTCATTCACAGAAGAGCTGATACTATTTTCTCCTATTCCGTGGTCATCTAAATACCTTTGTGAGAAATACATGGGTTGTATTGGGACCGAGAGTGGTGTGGTTTCATTTTCCAACATGAACACAACCGATGACATAAGAGGTCTATTGTATGGATTGTCTTGCACACACAAGAGTCCTATTTGGATGCACCGTAAAACTTCATTTGGCGAACAAGTCCCTGAAAGGGCTGAATCCACCATATCAATTGCCTTATCATCTTGCCATAAGCTCCATGCCTAAACCAAATGGAATCAATCGCATATAAGATATTATATAATTTTATTATAACAAAAACGTTTTCTTTTTTAATTACCTTAACAAATTCACGAATGTTAGCATACTTACGTAAGCTAATAAGTTAGGAAAGCCGGTGAATCGAGTTGCAGTGATGCTCAAACCACTTATAATCTCCAAGAGTATGACACCAAAGCTATATGTATCAGACTTGATAGAAAAGATGCCATCCATGGCATATTCAGGAGACATGTAACCACTGTTATGCATAAAAATCATAGCGCTAAGTAATAAATAATTAGGATAGATACTGAAAAATAAAAATTAGTTTCAAACATCAATGCATATTAATTACTCACTACGTCCCAACAACTCGATTAGTATTTTCTTCTTGTCCATTTCCACTGAAGATTCGTGCCATACCAAAATCCGATATCTTAGGACTCATATCTGTATCTAACAGTATGTTGCTTGACTTTAGATCTCTGTGAATTACAGTCAACCTCGAATCCTGATGGAGATAAAGAATTCCTCTAGATACTCCTTTGATTATCTTGAACCTTGTTGGCCAATCAACAACATGTTTACCGGCAGCATCTGTACAGTATTGTGAGTAAGCAAGAAAATTCCAGTGGCAATTAAGTGGTAACTATGACTATTTGTCTACACTTGCTAAATGCAATTTAGTCTAAACATACCAAAAATGAAGGAATCCAAGCTTTTGTTTGGTAAATACTCGTAAACCAGCAGCTTCTCGTCTCCATGGATGCAGTAACCAAGAAGTCTTACCAGGTTTCTGTGCTGCAATTTGGCTATTAGAAGCACTTCATTTCTGAATTCCTCTGCTCCTTGTCTAGAACCCTTACCAAGCCTCTTAATTGCAACTTCTTTGTTATCGTCCAGCATGCCCTGCATGATTTTGTCGTTCTTATACTCAACAAACAATGATAAAGTTTCTTAGTACTGTAGTTTTGTAGAAATTTTACTGTGGTTACCTTATAAACCTTCCCGAACCCTCCTTGTCCGAGCTTATTGTGCTCAGAAAAATTGTTAGTTGCAGAAACAATATCTCCAAAGCTAACAAATGGAAGATCAAAATCATCATCACCAAGGTCATTTGGCGCGCTTAAGGAACCTATCATCGCTTCATCACTGTTTGGACGTTCGGCCGCTTGAAGGAATGCCAATCGAGTGGCTCTACCTCTAACCCTGCATATCCAAACAAGGTACATGGCCGCAGACGTGAGTGCAAGCAGAGATACCGTTACTGGAAGCACGATTCTTGCCACATCCCTCCTCTTCCCTGCAGCTGCAGAAATGTGTTACAAAGAATATTAAATCGTACGTAGTTGACAAGATGAAGAATGTGTAAATCTAGAGTGGGATGGATAGCATAGCATAGTAACGGGTGCAGTTTTCTGCTTACCAAATTCAGATTTTGCCAGCCTCACATAGAGATCCTGCCCTTTGTCCACGTAACGAACGTCCACGACGCCATCCGTCCACATGACGCAGCCACTGCCATCACCGCCTCCTCGGATGTCGGCGGCGGCGTAGGCCACGCAGGAGCAGTTGGCAAGGCACCTCGCCCTGCACTGCTCCAGCGTCGCGCTCATGTCCACCGTCGCGTTGTCCGTGTCAGGGAGTTTCACTCCTCCCAACACCATGAACCCATCCGTCGTCGTCCCGTTGCTGCAGTCCAGCGGCGTGCGCCGACGGCAACCATCGGAGGTCTCCCTCATGTACCACTGTGACGGAGATGCGGGGCTGAACCCGTCTATGCAGCTGCAGAACTGCGTCGACGCGGTGGCCGAGTTGCACAGGCCGAACGCGCCGCACTTGGCGTAGCTGTCGCAGAGGTCCCTTGGCGACCGCATCCAGACGTTCCAGGTCCGGCTGACCGGCTCCCACGCCAGACGCTCCACCGTTCCGTCGTCGTTCACTACGAGGCGTGAGAAGGGCGCGTCGGGCATGGTGGTGACGATGTAGGCCACCTCGTCGGGGCGGACAACAACCTGGACCGATAACATCCCGGAGTACGAAGCTATCTCCGGGATGCCGCTGAACCTCAGGCCGTTCCAAGGGCCCGTCGTGTACGTCTTGACGTTGCCTTGCCACAAGACGATCGCCGCCGGCAGGGCCTGGGTGTCCAGTACCAGGTGATGGTCCCCTGGACTCGGATCGTTTGGCGCACGCCACGACGTGAGAGACCACTCGTCTCCGGTCTGTGGGTTCTTGCCGAGCCTCATGCCGGGGAGCAAGGTGTTCGACGGATGGTCGAACGATTGCCAGAGGATGCTGCCGCTGCTCTGCTCGCCCACGACCAGGTTGCCTGACTCAAGCAGCTGGGTCACCGCAGGCGCAGAGGTGGCCGTCGTGTTGGAAGACCACGCGGTCTGGCCAGAGCCGTCGAGAAGGAGAAGGCCCCGAGCGCTGCCGAACACCAGTACGCCGGAGGTGTCGTTGAGTGGTCTATCACGGTTGGCCACCCAGCAGACAGCCTCCGGGGACGCGGTGAACCAGATTCCGAGGTATCTCTTGGTTGGCGCCCCGGTCGGGGCGAAGAACCCCAGCGTGAATGAGCCACCGTCAGATACCATCGTCTCGCCATCGGTGATGTTGGCGCCATTGTTGACGAGCGTTGTGTTAGACACAATGCCGGCGGCGGAGGTAAGGAGCACGGAGAGTACCAGAGCAAGACGGTAGAGAAATTTGATTGTTGCTGCCGCCATGACCAGTGATACTCCTTGTCCTTGCACAAGAGGGTCTCACAAGATGCTACTAGTAAGTAAGAAGATTTGGATTGTAGAATTTAAAAAACGTGCGCATTATGTCATCATGTTTCCACATTATAAGTAGACGCGCTGACTGACTGAATCAGCAGTTATGACTGGAATTTCATGAACTCAGAGTCCACGATCGAGGTCCAGCTGCTATGAATAATGGGAAAGCGCTACCTCGTGACGTGCAACGTATGTTTGGTACTTGTTACAGCAACTTCAAGATACTTGTTTATTTGGATATCTAAATATACTCACCATCTATTTTGAATTTCTCACTAGCCAAAGATAAAGAGCGAAGATGGCTCTCTAGAATGCGCATAAGATATAAAAAAGATGTTGAAGAGTGGAAATATATGATATAGAAACCGGTTTTAATTCAAACTACTCTCCAATGATGATTTAAGCTAGAATGACAGCCGGGTAAGAGAGAGAGAGAGAGAGAGAGAGAGAATGTGAGAGAAAGCCTCGCAACCCTAATCCCTAGTGTCCGCCACCTCCTCGTCGCTGCCATCAGCACCGGCACCCTCCCCCTCCCCACCGCGTGTCACCCCCATTTGGCCTCCTCCCCATCGTTGGCCACACCGCCACCGACGCCAAAGGAGGTTCTTGTGACCTGCCCTGCATGCCCTCAACCCCCTCCTGCCCCACGTGTCACCCCGTCCACTCCTCCCCCTCATGCGGGCCATGGCGCTTAGCCAACACCGCCCGTGTCTCCACAGTTCGTGCGCCACCGAGGGCAGATGTCACCGCCTCCATGCACCCTGGAGGCCGTCTCCGCCATCGACGACCCCAGCCCCATGAAAATCTCTTTTGCTTGTTCTATTTCTTAGTTTTCTCATATGTGAAAATAGTGACCATAGATTCAATTCTAGTGAACTTCTAGGAAGCCACGGTCAGAGTGCCCATGAAAAAAAATGCCCCATAGGAGTAGCAGTCATGCGCATATGGATGCCTTCTTTTGTTTTCTAAGTACGGACAGATGGAGAGTTAAAATTGAAAATCATTGGAGATAGGCTTTTCTAGTCTTATAGAAAAAAAATCAAGATTAGTTTTTGTACCGAAATGTTAGAGAGTTTCTAACCTCGATGATCTTCTTGGCTCCTAATAATTGCCAAACAACTTCGGGCCACGCGGTGTGAGACTGAGACCTAAGAATTCGTCGGACTGTCCAAGAGACAGAAGACTGACCATGTCACCAGTTGCCATCGTTACTAAGGACTTAATCGTCACATAGGAGTATATGACTATATATATACGAGCATCCTTATCAAGTGCAGCTCTACTTACTATTCCAACGTGAGAGATAACTGATGCAACATCATGGTATTTGATTGATGACTTTGCCTGGCTAGCTAGGTATAGCACGTCCAGGGGCCAGGGTTGTTGCACACCATACAAAAGAGGCATTGCTAGTCAGGTATAGCACGTACGTCCTAGCTAGCGTAGCGTATTTGACGGACTGATGCGTATTTGTTGACTAAGAATTCAGCGGCGGACCTAGAATTTCAACTCACGTAATGCCAGTCACTTCTCACCTCCGGCGGATGCTGATTGATGGCACAGGACAGGACTGAATCCCTGGATGCATGGAGAAGTCAAAAACCGGTGGTGCGGTCGTGCGCGTGCGGGCTCACCGTCGCGGTATCGTTCGCAAGAGCGCCGGCGGCCGGCTGTTCACTCGATTTGGCGCCCTGCCGCCCTCTTAGCGCCGGCGACCTGGCCGAAGTACGACGATGGCGCTGGGCGACAGGCTCCAAATTGTAGATCGACGTGCACTCAACGGTCTGACGGAGGAGAAACAAGTGGGCTATTGGGCTGGGCCGAACCTCTAGATATTCCTTGGCCCCCACAAAGAGTCGGCCTAGAACTAGAAAAACACTACTACTTTTTTTCTTTAAAGAACTACTACTAATCTGTTCTATAAAAATATACAATTATACTTTTATCATATAAATAAAACATTTTAAGTTTGGGTAAATTCGTACATAGAATTGTTAATGTCTAGATGCCAAATAATTTGTAATCTAAAAAATGCCAAATAATTATTTGGATTCACCCTATAATATATTTTTTATGATATATCTATACTTAGTATCATAAATAATATTGACATTTTTTTCAATAGTTTTGTTAAATCTGAAATAGTTTGATGAGAACAAACTAAATTATACGGAGTATATGTGTTCTCTCAAGCAAGCCTAGCAGCACTTGTGGTGAGTTCCAATCCATTAAGGTGCCTAGTCAACCCATTGCAACGTTGCAGAAATTTACAGAGACTGGGAGGTTGTTATTCCCTCCATCCAAATGTCACTGCGTCATTTATAGAGACGGTAAAAGTAGTTGTCTCTGAAAATTGATTAACCCCTATCCGTTAGTGGTTCCCGTAAAACGCAAAAACCAAAAAATATGGCATTCCTAGCTAGGACTAAAGTCACGTGGCCTACAACCCAACATTCATGCCAATGATTGTCAGTATATATAGGATTCTATTTTTTGATATAAATATTTTCTAATTTTATATTAAATATTTTGGCTACTAAATAAACTTAAATGAAAAAATTTAAGTTTTCAATCTTGTCAAGCACTACAACCTTGTTGAATGATGTGTCTCCATGCGAGACATTGAAATTTTTCAAAAATTAAATCTCAAGATATATGAATTTAAAACAAGTATTTGAGGCAAAAAAAACATCAAATCAAAACTAATCAGTAGAAAACATGTAGATCAAGCCGGTCACTACAAGTTTGGTATTAACCGTGAGAACATTTAAGGTTGTTTAAGAATTTTTTAATTTAATTTTTAAACGTATTACACATATTTGGAACTCTAAATGGCTTTAAACTAAAAGGTTTTCTACTACAAAGTTGTAGAACGTATTGATATCTATAACTTTGATACAAATCATATTAACATCCGAGGTTGTTTGAAAAACAATAAATTTCATTTCAAAATCTGTCAACTTAGATTAATTTTTGGGACTCTAAACTATAGTAATTAAAAACTTTTCAACTATAAAATTATAAAGTTATATAAAATTATAAAGTTATATAGATCATATACGGTGCGCTCGCTGCCACCGGTGCTGGCGGACGCCGGCTGAATGGAGAGATGAGATTGCGACCCCGGCGCCCAAGCCACCGCGTCCGATCCCACCGATCTTCCCGAGTACAGCTAAGAGCAAACTCCAACACTATTATATATATATATATACTTGGCAAATCCTAATTTTTGGCAAAACATGGAAAAAGCTCCTCCAACACTATCCTATATGCACTTGGCAAAATAGTATGCTTGGCAAAAAGAGAGCCAACTGGCTCAAATTTAGGAGCGTTGGGAGCGCTTGGCATCCTGCCTACGCGGTGGGACCAACACATTCAGTATGCACGCATGCCTTAAATAGATTGCAACTTTTGTATAAAAGTCCATCTGATTTTTTCAGGAATCACAAGATAGTCCAAATTTGTCAAAAAAATAGCTAACTGTTGGAGAAGCCTCTTTTTTTCACTTGGCATTTGAGCTTTACACTTGGCAAAATCCAAGATTTGCCAAGTGAAGTTTAGGGTAGTGTTGGAGTTCCTCTAACAGCGCCAACTAGTCACCACCCGCCACCTCCTCTTTCTTCTGATCCTCCACATTAAGACCTTGTTTAGTTTTTAAAAAAAAAATTAGTTTTGGGTAATATAGTATTTTTGTTTTTATTTGATAATTATTGTCCAATCATGAACTAACTAGACTTAGACGATTTATCTCGTAATTTACAGGTAAACTATGTAATTAGTTTTTATTTTTAACTATATTTAATGTTTTATGTTTATGGTGTAAGATTCGATGTTACGAAAAATTTTAATTTTTTTTATTTTTGGTGTGAATTAAACAATGCCTAATTCGATCGGCCCACTAGTCGATTTATCTCGGCCAAGCAATTATATGGCCAGTTTGAAGGCCCATTTAAATGCGTGCTTTAGGCCTGGTTTGCTTCGTTTCCAGAGGTAGCCACACCCAGGCGCCTTTGGTGGCTTTGCTTTTTTTTTAAAAAAAAAAAAAGACTCTGGTGATGCCCGAAGTGATGTAGCGTTGTTTTTCAACGCTATTTTTTTTTGCGAGAAATGGCATCAAAATAAATTAAAGGAACAACTTCATAAGTTTGGCATGCCACAAATCTGACCGGAAAATAATTGCCTAGAGCAACTTAATAGCTTAGCTAAAATTAATTGCCAAATATTTAGTCATTTTATAAAATAGAAAACTTCTCAAAAAAGAGAAGAGATTTACAACTTTTGCTATTTTTACAAAGTCATGTAGTCAGTGTCTGTGGTTGGCTATATATGGCCACCGAAAATCAAGAGATAACTAGTTTTCTATTTTACAAAATTATATAACACATCTGTTGGAGCTAATTTTTGCTATATAAATTCTAGAAAAGTCTCCACAATAAGAATAGCTAATCCGCTAGAGTTGCTCAGCTCCAAGAGTTTCTAAACCCACTTCCAATCTCGATTTCTTAGATCACTGTTGGTTTTTGTTCGATTAATTCGGAAATTGTTCGGCAGGCAACAAGAGTATCGTTTTCACCGAGTATATATCTCCGGCTGAATCTGATTATCTCCGACTCAAGATATGATTAGCAATCCTAAACTTTGTCGCTCTCCGGTAAGTGACTCGTGCACGCTGTAGTCCTCCGCGTGCTACTCGGAATCGTAACCGCTTGCTATAAAAGGATTAGTCGGTCCACGAACTGACGAACGTAAGAAGGACATCGACCAACAACAAACTTCCCCTATCTTCCTTGATCCTCGAATAGCAAGACGTACCACTCGCGACGAGTCGGGCCTCCGATGGTACTGGACATGGCTGCCGACGGCAGCTCCTCGGTGAAGATGGTCGTCAGCTACGGCGGGGAGATCATGAGCTGCTCCGACACCGGCAAGACGAGGTACGCCGGTGGCGAGAACCGGATCGTCCGGGTCGGCATGTCTGAGCGCCTGAGCGAGCTTCGCGCACGGTTGGCAGCGCTGGCGGGCTACTCCGACGTTCACATCCAATACGCGGTTGCCGGCCCCGGTGGCGACGGCGGACTGGACACGCTCCACGACGTGGCGGACGACCACGATCTGTGGGTACTCGTGACGCGCCTCTACTGCTGCAATGGCCTGGCCTCCAGGGACGGCCGCGTCCGGGCATTCCTCTACCCCATCAACGCACCACCGCGGCTCACACCGCCGGATGGCATCCCACGGCCAGCGTCGTCGCCGTCGCTGCTGGAGACTTCGAAGCAAGGACGACGCGGTGTGGCGTTCAACCTCCCAAGGGCGCAGAGCGCCATGGCGCTTTCCACTTTCACGCCGGCTTCATCGATGACATTGTCAAGTGACGAAGGCTCGGCAACCCAAGTTGACAGTGGATTCGAAGCCCTTGCAGAAATCGCGGCTGCGCAGCGCTCGGCTACGGGGAACGCTGCCTCTGCCGCCTCTTCGTCAGTGGCATCACCGTCGTTTGCTTCGACGGGACAACATGATAGCGGATTCGACGCACTGGCAGCGATTGCGGCGGCACAGAGCTCTGCCTCTGCGACGACGGAATACACAGCACGTGGTGCGACTTGTGTTGCCCAAGCAGATAGCGCAGGGCAGCAGAGGATCCAGGTGTTCCCTCCGCCTGCTACTGCTGTATTCTTGGCGGTGCCAGTAGCACCGGTGGCCGTATTCTTCCATGCGATCCCAGTGTACGGATGCTTAACCCCCGCCGACGCCGTTCTGTAGAGTGGATGATGTGCTTCGTGCGGTGACACTGCTAGAGGAGAGCTAGATGCATGTGTATATATTGCCATTGCTCGTGCCAGGACACTTCTATCAACCGTAGCATTGTATTGACACATTCGAAAAATAGTGTTATTTTAACTTTATCCTAAGTCAATAACCGTATATATTTAAGTTCTTTGTTTACGAAGCCTCTTAAGGTGCCGTTTGTTTAGTGCTGGGATGAGGTGAGATGGGATGGGATGATCTCTCTTTTGATGCTGGAATCAAGGAGGGGTGGGACGATCTCACTAGAGTATATTCCATCTAATTCGGGATGACGACCTACCCCTAGAAATTGGGCGGACAGAGTCACGTGAAGAGGGTGTGACCTTGTAGTGCGTCAGCGGTTATTCCAGTAGCTAGTAGGTGCTGGTAACCTAGTTGGTTGTACTCTTTCCTAATAAAATACACGCCCTCGAGTGTGCTCTCGAAAAAGAAGAGGGACAATCGTTGGACTCAACACTCAAGTGTATGCGTGTGTGGTCAGAGGAAGAAGAGAAGGGAGGGGCTGCTATTGAGGAAGAAGAGCGTCGCGCAAGCTCCAGGTCTTGCCTGCTGCCGCTGCGTGACCTCCAAGTCTAGCCCTGCGAGCGCATGAGCAAAGGAGGAAGAGGAGAACCGAGCACAGGGCTCTAGGGCATGGCCGCGTACGGGGCAAGGGTGAGTATGAGGGCTCTGGTCGGCGGTGGGCAACGACGCGAGGGGTCACTCACGGGAGTTGGCGGCGCGAGGAGCCGTGTGCGGGCAGGGCGAGCATGAGGAGACACACACGGATGGACCGAGTGAGGGAGCTTTGTCGTTGCACTCCTGCTCGTATGAGGTCTAAATGGTGTTGGACGGTGGTTGGGGACAAAGGAGATAAGGATAGAAGGATGACAAAAGAAAATTAAAGTAACTTACAAATAAGCTCCACCTGTCAGTTGCTAGTCCCACTTTTTGTTGTATCTATACCAAACAGAAAATAGGTATGTCTCATCCTTCCTCAACCAAATAGAAAATGGGTTGTTTGTCTCGTGCTACAAACCGGAGGCAAGACCATTCTACTCTACATTGTCTTCTAGCCAAACGCTTCCTAAGTGTGTTTTAGTCTCCACTATCAATCTTTTAGCACTTGGGAAAAGTCCATCTAATTGCGTACGTATATATGCGCTGATTAATCGGTCAGTTTGAAGGTGGAAAGACGTGGGAAAAATAAAAAGTAGGACATTGTTCTTAATAAATGTATAAGAGAGAAAAATATAAGTGGTTAGGGTGATTCAGAAATAGCCTGGGATTCCTAATGCAAAGTTGTTATTTATATTTTAGGACCAGGATTTTAGAAACTATGGAGGAAGCCAATAAATATACTCCTAATTTTTTTTAGCCACTTAGAAAAAGTCATCGAACGGTTGAAGATGCTGTGGCACGTGCCGGATGTGGCCACCTGTAGATGCCATCCAAACAGAACTAGACCCATTAGAAGAATTGCTTGTTTTATTTTGTTTTCATTTGCTTCCCCTTTCTTTTTAATTTTATGTGGCCTTTCTTCTTCTTTTATTTTTTTTATCCTTTTTATTTCTTTTATAGACTATAAAAAAGGTTTGTTTTATATAGATCTTATAAAGGTTTGAAAAGTGAAAAAGAATCTACAAGAAAGCGCAGTAGCGAATTATCTATGATGTTCTGGGGTGTTTGGATACAGCTGTAGTGTGGCTACTCACGAAGCACTGTACTGGTGTAGCTGTAGTTGTGGCCAAAGTGTTACTCACATAGCTAATTTTCTTCGATGGTCGAATAAAAATTTGCTACAAAGTGCACAAACACTTAAGCAAGGTTGATAGTAAAATAACAAATCCTAATAGCCACTAAGAGCTCTAGCACTAATTCACCGAAGCAAATCCCCTACCTAATTCTAGTAGGAAATCATTTCTATTCATCACTTCACCACACAAGAGCTAAGCGAGCAGCGGCTGCCCGATGACCATCTGTGCAGGAGCTCGACCTGGCATAGCACGCCATATACACATACACCAGCACTGCGAGAGCTCCAAGCTCGACGACTACAGCACCTCACGCAGAAGGAACAGAGACAAACTCGATTAGAGAAACAAGGAAAAAATTAACCTTCCTGTCCGAGGGCGAGTTGTGGTAGCCGGCGCAAGGTACGTACCATGGCAACTTCGACGAGGTTCGCTCGTTGTCCCGCCGTGGCGCCGACGATGACAGCGGCGGCACCAGCGACTTGTTATTCCGCTTGGCCACAACGGCCTCGTGGCAGTGGAGCAGTTCCAGAGGCGCTGCATGTCCTTGCTCTGGAGAGGCTTCTCACGATGAAGTCCTCAGCGCCGGCGTGGAGGCATCTACTCCGAGCAAGCAGCAGATCGTGGAGATAGGGACTTAAGACCGCTGTCCTCACGAGCCTAGGAGAAGGGGATGTAGGCGCGATCATGGGCCGCGGGAACTGGAGACGGTGAGGATCGGGAGAGGCGAGGCCTGGAAACGATGATGCCAGCGCCACCTGACCTTGAACCCTGATGCTCACACGCGACAGGGACGAAGGCGCGGTCCTAGGGCAGCAGGGCCGTACAGACTGTGAGCGCGAGTGGGGTTCAAAGGCCTTGCCCTGGCGTCTGGCGGCCGGCGCCCTGCCACTGCCGTCGCCGCCGCGTCCAGTGTCGCGCCCCAACCAACCATGAAAACAAGGCCTTGTTTAGTTCTCACTGAAATCCAAAAAGTTTTCAAGATTCCTCGTCACATCGAATCTTGCGGCACATGCATGAAACACTAAATATAGACGAAAACAAAAATTAATTACACAGTTTGTCTGTAAATCGTGAGACGAATCTTTTGACTCTAGTTAATCTATGATTGGACAATATTTACCACAAACAAACAAAAGTGCTACAGTAGCGAAATCCAAAAAAAATTCACATCTAAACAAGGCCCAAATACAGAAGGGAATAGGAATCGAACCGTGGCTAGATGTTGCAGGCGTGGGATGGAGGGCGCGCGGGGGGGGGGGGGGGGGGGCAGCTGGTTTTTAGTCCCCCTTTCTTCCAAATTTAAGGGTTTTATTAAAATTTTGGAAGAGAAAAAAATTTTTAAATTTTATAAAAAAAAAAAA
>Ga0182004_10001436_pt1 | contig 17437 bp, 13 predicted proteins | sample Sormic07211540_1_FD_120479 | JGI IMG/M metagenome (GOLD analysis project Ga0182004, IMG submission 120479) | Endophyte microbial communities from Sorghum bicolor roots, Mead, Nebraska, USA - 072115-40_1 MetaG | ecosystem: Host-associated > Plants > Roots > Unclassified | place: USA: Nebraska...
CAGTCGGCCTGGTGATCGATCTCGGATCATCGGGGACGATCGAGCGAGACTTGAGCCGGGCGTTTTCGGTTGTTACGGGTCTAGCTAGCTATATGCAGATGCGGCCAGATGAGATGATTGCCGATAAGCAATGCAACGGCGCTAGCTGTCGCTCTCGCACTTCACCAAATTAAAGGCGTTTCTAGTCGTTAACGGGATCGGGAGGTTGGTGGGTCGCGACCGAAGCGATCGGTAGCTAGCTACCTCTCAATCCCCGTTCGATCGATCTTGCTTGGCAACAAAAACAACAAGCACACACTTGCTATGTCCATTACCTATGGTCCTACTATCTATCCTATATATGTTGTCCATGTTGTACTACTTCGACTCGTGGTGGATTTACATACAACTCAACCGCTAGACCTCGCAACCGTTGCGACATCGCATCGCATATATTCGCATCAGAAAAAGTATGAAGCCTGACGCTGTACGTCCAAGAAGATTTATAGACTAGTTTTCTTCTGGCTCACTTCATCGCCTCTGCTGCTACAGCCACACCCGCACCAGAACAGACGACGTTTCTGACAGAAACATGGCTTTACAGTTTACACTGATGCTATATGTCCTATCCTATCCTATGCGTGCATGTCTAGAACCTCTAGCCAGATCACACGGTTCTTTCTTGAGAGCTCAGGAGGACAGGCACCAGAGCAGCAGATTCACGCCACACTGGATGGAACCCGTTGAGAGCCTACTACACGGCTATTTGTAAGGTAATCCAGCGTCAGGCTCAGGCCGAAGGGAAGAATCATGCGGTGGCCGGAAACGCAATCATCGTCGCCGCTTTGATGGAGTCCAACCGGGGATTGAATAATGGCCACGCTTGGTCCTTCTGCAACAGTCCAGAACAGAAATTTCTACTGCTCATTGGATCCGCGCGCTAACCACTGTTTGATTAATGATCGGGCATTCTTCTTCCTTCGCCTTGTACGTGCTCGCTGTCTGTTTGTACTGCTCCATGCTCCTTTTCCCCAGCAGGGCCAACTCGCAAACAGGAAGCTGTGATCTGCTGCTACGCTAAAGAAAGACATGGTCCTGCTCCCGCTGATCACTGGTTGCTTTGCCTCCAACGGATCGCACTGCCGACTCCCGACTTCAGAGCACTTACTCTGACAGAACTAGTCGTATTCATTCCAAGCTCGTCGCTTCGATTCTCGGGTGATTTCCGGCAAGTTGAGGTCGTGTTTGGAACGCGAAAGAATCATAGAAATCAATTCAATTTCACAGGGAAAATGCAGGGAACAAGAAATTTTTCTCGCATTCCAAACAGACCCTGAAGGAAGTAAGATTAGGTCTCGTTTTGCACCCAAGTTTGTTGATGTGGCGTGATCGAGTGGACATTGTCTGGTTGGAACTGTAACTAACTCTGACACTCGTTGAATTTCTCCCAATGATTTCAGAGGGGGGAAACAGATGCCAAAAAAAACATAAAATGGAAAAGAGAGAGAGGTGAGACGAGATGGTCCAAAGGTGCCTCCTTTTCGCTGTTTGTGGAGCTGGCTGCGTCTCAGAAGCACATGACGCGGCGCTCAAACAAACGCTGAAAAGGAACGTATGCCAACATATATTTGCTCGCTTTCTCCTCTCCAGTCTGACACGACGAGCTGAGCGCCAGTCCGGGACTGCTGCCTCTCCCTCCCCTCCCTAGCTGCCTTGCGCCCTGACCCATGGAACATTTCTGCTGTGCAATCAAGATGGCCAGGTAGGCGCCGAGAGCCTTTGGGGGGCATCATGCATTTGCATGCCTGCCGAGCATTGCACCGTAAAGGAGAAGGCGAGAGAAGGTGGCTGCAGCTTGGCATGTGATTATCCAATTGCGTAGCAAAGCCGGACGGACAACTCACACACAGTTCACTGCAAAAGCGGCGGCTCCCAAAGACGCAGCGCGATGTGCTGTCACCGAGTGAGAATTCTACTACTAATTCGGAGGGACTGTTTCGTGCCACGACTGCAGAAATGGCTTTGGTGCCACTGCCAGAGTGGTTTCGTCTCGCCGACGCTGTAATCCTGCGTGCACAGAGCTTTGTCGCTGTTTCAGCACCCCCCCAGATTTTCCTCGTGTGATACTGATACTGATCCCGGCCGTCCTTTTTTAAAATTGTTGCAGTAGACCATAACATCATGGGAGTATTTATTATATTATTATTACTAGTCCATTTGCTTATCTCACTTCAGTATGGAATCAGCGTCCGTGCTTGCAATGTCACTGCGTATTCGCATGTGCTTTTGGTTCATGTATGTATTCTAGCTGGGTTCATGTATTCCGAAAGTCGAAAGAGCAAATGATTGACCGCTAAAGTTTCCCCTTTCATCATTTCTTTACAGAATAAAAGAATGGATTCTTTTGATTTCAAGTATAAACATCTCGACATAAACTATGATCATGCATGAATGCTGTAATACTGATGCTAAGAGAATCTTTCATATGACAAATAACCCAACGGGAATCATTGCGGGAGCTGCCCCGCGTCGCTTTTCCGGTCTGCTCTGCTCATAGGGTATGTGGAAGTGCATCCCAAAAGCGGGAGAAAACCAAATGAAAAATGCAGGGCAAAGTGTTCTTCGATAGATTACTTCACTGATTGCTGCAGGCTATGATGAACAGTGTTATGTTATCTTGGCCTCTACGGAGTAATGCAGAATTAAGCATGGCCATGCGACGACCTAATCCATCGAGAGCTTCGTTGCCTCATGCAAGAATCAGTGGACGACGCCATCATTGCGCGGGATGGAGGAAATGACTTCCAGCTCACTCTCCAGGTCTGGAAGCCTGAAGGGAAGGCTTTTCCCAATTCCGTAATGAGTCACTCGAGAACATTTATGATTTATTTCACATGGTTTTCGGCGATATGATGTGAGGCTTCTGTGTGCTGAGACGTGCTTCCTGACATGGTAGTAGAGGAGGAGACATGATTGTGGTCTGGTCGATGGATCAGATATATTCAGATGCACAAATACACGGGGCGTGTGCAGAAGACCGAAGAGATCTGCCGCAAGGCCCGCAACCACGAAGTGGCAGAAATGGCTGTGTTCAGCAACTTGGGCTGAAATGGTGACGGGCTGTCTGATTCTCCGGGTACATGTGCAAGAGCCCAAATGGTGACGGGCTGTCTGATTGGAAGAAGCACTGGAATCTGGCCCAAATAGTGACGGGCTGTCTTTGGCTAAGCTAAAAAAAAAAAGAAAGAAAGAAAGAAGGGTCTCTGGCTGACTGGCTCTCTGTTCGCCTGCTCGGCACGAGGGCACGTCGGCACGAGGGCACGTCGGCAGTCGGCAGCTGACCTGTCCCTGCCCGTTGGTTCAAAAAACGGATGAAAAGGCCACTAGCCGAGCACGGAGAGACGTGCTCACACTAAACGTTTTTCGAAAAATAACTTCAACTGAATATATATATTTAAAAATATTAATACTTATAATATATAATGATATATATATCTATTATAAATCAAGTAAAAATTACGACATAAAAAGCTAAACCAATAATGCCTCGATGACAATTGACAAATTCTAGCGCAAAAAAATCCCCATTCCTTTCCGTCTCATTGTCTATGTTTATCTCGTCTATTTCTGTATTTATTGAATTCTGTTTTCATGGCCGCCGTCCATCCTTCCTCCAGCCCTTAATTGTTTTGTTAATTTTTAGCTTATGTTAAAATGTCGCTGAAAAATACTTGGTTCGCTGAAAAGTCCTAATGCAGTTCCTAAGGCCTTCTAGTTGCCAAAAATTTTGGGTTTGTAGCAGTGTTACGCTTTCGTTTTTATTTGACAATTATTGTCCAAACATAGACTAACTAGCTCAAAAGATTCATCTCGCGATTTACAGACAAATTGTGTAATTAGTTTTTGTTTTTTACTGTATTTAATGTCTTATTCATATACCACAAGATTCGATGTGACAGATAATCTTGAAAAGTTTTGGATTTTTAGGATGAACAAGGCCTAATTTGTCCACATTGGGTCTCTTTGGTTGGGTGGCTAACTCCTAACCAGGCTCTAGCAAGCCAACTTCGAGTTGTTTGGTTGCCTGTTTGGAGTCCGAAGTCAGGCTACATGGAGCCACCAACCACCCTCTAGCCAGGCTCAAAAAAACGGAAGGGGTGGTCGTTTTTCTGGAGCGAGGCTTGGCTAAGCACCGATTGGCGTTCTCCTCACCTTCCATCTTGTCCCGCATCCGGGCCTCGGGGAGGCATCGCAGGCAGCGGACGAAGAGCAGGAGCTACGACGCCGGGAGGTGGGGCGCCCGCGAGATGGCGACAAGCGCGAGCGGCGGGGACAGGAGCAGCGCGTGCGCACCACGGCGGTGTGCGTGAGGTGGCGGTGGTGTGGCGGCGGCGAGCGCCGGGAGGTCGTCGTCGGGGACGGGGGCGTCGAGGGCGACAACGAGGTCAGCTGCGGTGGTCTGGGAGTGGGAGTAGGCGAGCAAGCCCTGAGGACGGAGCTCCGCTCGATGTGGAACCACGCGAAGGAGAGGACCAAGACGAAGCATCCCGCTGTCGTCCAAGCTCATCTCTAATGTACGAAGGGGTGGATCTCGCGCCTTGGTGGGAGGAGGGGGCTCGCCGGCTTCATGTGCTGCTCGCATTTGGGAGGAAGGAGGAGAACAGACTCGCCGGCTTCCTTTGCTGCAGCTCACGGTTGAGAAGAAGGGGGCTCGCTGGATTCATCTGCTGCTGCTTGTGTGTGTGAAGAAGGAGGGGGCTCGCCAGTGCTGCTGCTCACCCACGAAGGGAGAGGGGTGCTCGCATCCGAGAGAGAGGGCCGGCTTCCTGTGCTTCTCACTATAGTAACATCATCATAGTAGAGAAAAAGATAGCAGTATTAACTAATCTAGCCAACTAAATAAAAACTTAGTCAGACTTAACTAGCACAGACAACTAAATACTACAAGAGTGACTTGACTTGAACAGACTAACTCAAGCCCTTGGTTTATTTTTCTAGCTATGCTAACCGGAGCCATGTAACCGAACAGACCAAAATTTGTCCACGTTTTTGACACGTCTCGTTCTGTCGATTTGACCAATCGAGCTCTTTGTCTGGCATGTGGCCCCGCTTCGTCAGTCCAAATGATTCGTCGTCGCTCTCTTCCAGACGTTGATTCGAGCCGGGACGAAATCCCCAATCCCCTACACGACTGCCCGGCCGCATCAAACACGCAATCGCCGCCAGCTCCGTCTACGACCCCGCACCGGTGTTCCACCGCTTCCACGCCAACGTGAACGCCGGCCGCCGTGGCCTCCTCCGAGTCCCGCAATCCCACGCCTGCGGCCGCCATGGCCTCCTCCGAGTCCTCCAATCCCACGCCTGCGGCCGCGGCCGCCGCGCGCCAACCGGCCCGCGACTTCCTCGCCCACCTCGAGGCCTATCTCGCCCGCCGCGACGGCGTTGACAAGCTGCTCAAGATCTCCCGCTACGCCGCGCGCCTCGCGCTCGCCGCTGGGCCGCCGCTGCCCCCCGGCGCCTCCGCCCGCCTCAAGTCCTTCGAGTCCAGCGTCGGCCTCAGCCGCAAGGCTTTCCGTCTCGGCAAGTTCGTGCAGTCCCTCAACGCGCTCCGCGCCCACCCGCACCCTCCCCCGGCGCTCGCGCTACTCGCCTACGGCGGTGAGGGCGTCTACTACTTCGTCGAGCAGTTCGTTTGGCTTGCCAAGGCCGGGCTCCTGCCTGCGCACCTTCTCCCGCGCCTCCAGCGCCTCAGTGCCTGGGCCGAGCTGCCGGGCTACGTCGGCTCCATTGCGATTAAGCTGGAGGAAGTGGCGAAGATCGAATCTTCGATAAAGAAGCGGCTCGCGGAGGACTGTGATAAGGAGAGCGAGGCGGTGAAGACGATGCAGGGTAAGCTGCTGCTGAAGCGGATGTCAGTGGTGCAGGACGTGGCGGATGCTGTAATGGCGCTGGGAGACGTCACCGATGGCAAGGGTTTGCTCGGGAGCTCCACACTGATGGCATCAGCTGGCCTGCTCTCGGCGTTGATCAGCACGCATAAAAACTGGAATTCCTGTTGAAGCCTGAAGGTACATGTTATAGATAGCACATCATATGATGAAATAAAGCTCTGATTAGAGCAACAACTAAGTGTTTCCTCTGGAAATCTGGATGCTCCTAAAATTGATACTGGTCCTCTGGGGAATGAATGAAGTTTATTCTGATTCATTTGGTGGACCAAAGAATTTATTCTGGTCCATTTTGCTGGACCAAAGAATTTTCAGGGGGTTCAACCATCTTGGTCATTCAATATTTTTTTTTTGTTCTTAAAAGTATATCTGCTTCTGCTGTGTATGATTGAGTTCAGATAAGATGATCTTGCTTTTCTCCAACTACATTTAACAGCACACTGTTTGGCTTCATCTTCATAGTTCATACTTCATACTGTAGTTTATAGTTCTCAAATCAAAAGCATTGTGGTTGAGGCTCACCTGCAACCTTGAGCTATCCATGTCAAATTAATTTGGAGCACCGAAGATGCACATCCGTTCTCCATATATCAAATTAGCCATCACAATCTGCTTCTCATGGGACAAAAAGAAGAAATACACACAGTACATTCATATTCCTAATTGTAATAACGAAATAGTTTGCAAATTGGGTAACATAACTCTGGAGCTTATGTAATCAAAGCCTGACACATCATGTAATAAAATGTCCATATCCCTAAGCGCAAGTAAGGTATAAAAATGATGAAGGATTGCTAAAAACTAAATCAATGACATAAACTTGACAATAGCAGGAGGTCCAAGCTTGAATAATAGAAACATTATTTTTCAGGCCAAATAAAAATTAGATTTTGTTTGTATGGTCGATTACCATCTATTAAGTTAGCTAATTCAATGAATTTGGAAAGAACGTTGATCAGAGCAAAATAGAACCTCAGGAGCTGTGTAATTGCAATCAATCAATGTAGGGCAGTATTTGTTCATTACCTGCAAAATCGTTGCTGGACTTGTCTTTTATACTGCTATAGGCAGAAAGCTGCAACTAATAGATGCAAATTAGTTCTCTTCATTTATTCGCTACTAGGCATTGATTCTTTTTTTTGTGTGACTTACTAGGCATTGATTCATGCAAATATGTATGGCATAAAGTATGGTAGTGTGGCTGGCAATATCATTACTTTACAATATATAGTAGTATGCACTGTGAAGTTTGCTCAATTTTGACTCTGCTGTTAAGATGATCTGCTGCTAGCGTCAGGGTGTTGCTGTGGTGGTGACTAGTGAGCTGTGCAGTGACTTTTCTTCTTCTTATCCTATTATTGTAAAGCACATTTGCTACATAAATGTTGCAGGGATGATTTAGCACATTTACCTCTCTTCACCATGTTTAGTGAGACAGTGCTGCAGCCATGTTTGATTGGGTGACTAAGGGCACTCACAATGGCAAGACTCTATCATAAAGTCCAAGACAATTAATTACATATTATTTATGGTATTTTGCTGATGTTGCAGCATATTTATTGAAGAAAGAGGTAGAACATTTGTATCCTTGTTTGTGCTTATTATTCATGCGAATAATGGTATGGGTAAGGTAATATCAGCGTGTTTTTCCAGCAATGGCTGAGTAGGTTCCGCTTAATGCTGTTCTTGCTATATATGTCTATATTTTTGGTGTTATTGGTGTACTCCTACTTAACAACTGAAACAATAAAGAGGATGGCATTCATGAAAGGTTTAATTAGCAAGTAATGTATTGCTATTTTTGTTGAATTCTATACTTTGTATTTACTGTTTGCCAGGCAGTCCACTTATTGCTTATGCCTATATTGAGGTGATAGGAGAATTAATTTCTCTCATGATGGCTTGCTGTACTACGTATTAAAACATATCCTGCGCTCCAGCTGCATAAGTTTGAAAATTTTTATATCATCTGTTTGCCAAGTAAGACATGTTTTTTCTATCTGCTTAAATTGACTAGATTATTAGGACATAATGATCTGCCTTCCCTATTCTTTCTATTGATGCATGTCAAATTTGACAAATCATGGCTGCAGTGATATGTCCCTATCACAAGATGGATTACCGACTTACGATTGTGTTGAGGTTCTTAGCTACCATGTTAATTCTCCAATATTAAGTAGAAAGGAACTTGTTTGTTCCTTGTAAATGTCATTTTTAAATAGAAAATGAACTTATTTACTCTTTTCAAAAGCATAGTGAAAACAATTGCCAGAAAATATGAAATAGAAACAGTTTCTTGGAGAAAGACCTGCTTCCTGCCTGGCAGATCAGGCGTTGGGTACAGTCCACATGTGCATTCCCCTTGTTTAGTTCCAAAATTTTTGCAAAAATGACACTATAGCACTTTCGTTTGTATTTGACAAATATTGTCTAATTGTGGACTAACTAGGCTCAAAAAATTTGTCTCACAAATTACAGGTGAACTGTGCAATTAGTTATTTTTATCTATATTTAATGCTCTATATATGTGTCTCAAGATTTCATATGATGAAGAATTTAAAAAATTTTGTAAAACTTTTTGGAAACTAAACAAAGCCCAAATATGTTCATTTTGTGGTACTATCAGATCAGATGCATTCAAGTTTTGTACAATTCCCCGTTTGTACACATCGGCTTGTCATCCGCAGTTCACATGTCAGTGGCGAGGCTATCACTGTTCTGTTTTCAGTTCTACTGGAACACAGGGCTATTCTTGCTTGCTACCTGAACTTTTTTTTTGTCGTTGGCTTAAAAAAAGCTCGGGATACACGCACTGAAAAGAGTATAAACCCGGGTGCTGTCAAACCGCCGCGGGGACCAGCGTGAGGAGACGGCAAATTCTCCTTTCCCTTCCCGTCTCCACATCAGACTTTCCCTCGAGTCACGGACACGTAAGGCACCACCCCCACCAGGGCACGCCACTGGGCCGACCGGTTCGGCCGCGCGGCGACGCCATGGCCGAACCCCACCCAAAACCGACGGGGAAAACGCATCGGAATCGCCCGGGTGGCCGAGCAAAAGTTTGCGGAAAAAACGGCTGGAAATACCGCGGCGCTGCGGGCGGCGAGTCCAACTCCAAAACGGTCCAACTGGCCAGCCACCCCACCCCACCGCACCGCACCGAGCACACCCACCCCTCTGACCCCCACGCTACGCGTTTCGTCTCGTGATGAGGAGAGGGCGAGGCGATAAAACCACCGCGTCCACCCCCCGCCCGCCCGTACGCGACGCGACGATGCTTCCTTCCCCCAACCCCTCCTCGTAGCCTTCACCCGGCCCCCATCCGCGGCCTCCTCCCTCCACCCTCCTCCGTTCCCCTTTCCCGTTTCCCTCCTCCGCTTCCCGATTCAGCTCGCGACGCCGCCGCCTTCGCTGACCATGCGCGGGCATGAGCCGATTTAAGCCCGCTGCAACAGAGATTTCGGGAGAATTCTCGGGCTAGCGGGGTGTGAACAGAACTTGGTGCCCCGCGGCTCTGCCTTTTGTCGTCCACTGTTTCGCGTCAATTCTCGCGCGAAAAGGCAAGTTCCTGCTGATTTGGGCGGAATTCGGTGAGTTTCGGGCCGGGATCCGTCGATTTGGGTTTGCCTCGGGGGAGATTGAGTTCTGATTTTGTGGATTTGGTGTGCAGGGATATGGGGACTGGAGAGGGGTCGCCGCCGGCGAGGCGGGCCATCACAGGTAGGCGCCGCCGCCGGTGGCTGGACGGAGAGGAGGAGGAGGACGACGACGAGTATGTGCTGGAGGAGGAGGAGGAGGAAGAGGATTGTGCGGAGGAGCTCCGCGCCTCGAGCGCCAGCGAGGAGGGGGAGGATTCAGACGCTGAATACCAGGAGGAGGCAGAGGAGGAGGAGGAGGTCGAGACGCCGCGCCCGAAGCGACTGGCAAAGGGCAGCGACCGAGGGCGGAAGGGAAAGGTGGATCCGGCCACCGCACGATCTCGGCGCCGGAAGTATGAAGACGACGAGGACTACGAGGAGGAGGTTGACGAAGGTGACGAGGTGGAGTACCATGATGAGCTTGAGGAGGTCGAGGAGGAGGAGGAAGTGGTACCACCACGGCCGAAGAGTGTTGCAAAATGTGGTGCCCGTGGCCGGAATGTGAAGCTGTCTCCGGGAGCGAAGCGATCTCACAAGCGAAAGCAGGAGGAGGGCGATGAGGATAGGGACTTTGACCCTGAGTTGGATGACGCAGAGGATGAGGACATTGATTTTGATCCCGATGTGAATGTCAAGCTGTCTCCGGCAGTGAAGCGATCTCACAAGCGAAAGCAGGAGGAGGAGGATGAGGATATTGACTTTGACCCTGAGTTGGATGACGAGGATGATGAGTTAGATGAGGACATTGATTTTGATCCCGACGTGGATGGTGATGAGGAGGATGAGTATCAAGACGAGGAGGAAGAGGAACTGGTTTCTACCCGTGGCAGAAAGGTAACTGTAAAGAATCCAGTGAAGCGAAAGTCCATTTCAAAGCGGCAAGCGCTAAAGAAGAAGAAGAAAAATAGGGGATCCAAGGTTTCTAGGCGGAAGGGGGCTTCAGCTAAAGTGAAGAAATCAGCACCTGTTAGGAGGCGGAGAAAGCGTTCAATTATTGACGACTATGAGGATGAGGATGTGGATGAAGATGATGATGATGACTTCATTGTGGACGATGAGGTCATTGTGAATCGGCAACCCAGGAAGAAGGCCAGGACAGGGAGTGGGAGGGAGGCAGAGGTGGACCCTCAAGTATCTATTGAGGAAGAGACATGGCCAGACCTTGAGTCAGACACATCAGACTTTGAGTTTGCAACGTCTGATGAAGAACCTAACAATGTTGAGACACCTGTGGTTGAGCCGGCTACAGTCAGAAAAGGGAGGAAGAAGAGGATATCTGGGTCAGAGTCATCCTCGGATTCTGAATTCGTTGTATCAGATAAGGAATTGGAGGAATTGAGGGAGCCTGAGCCTCCAAAGGCTGCGCCAATTCTCCCTGCACCCTTGAGAAGGATTTGTATTACAAGGCATGGAGAGGGCAAGGGAAAGGAGAAACAGGAACCAGAGGAGGCTGGGAAGCCAATATGCGGGATCTGCCTCTCGGAGGAGCAGAGAGCTACTGTACAGGGTGTCCTCAATTGTTGCTCACACTATTTTTGCTTCGCGTGCATCATGGAATGGTCTAGGGTTGAGTCGAGATGCCCATTGTGTAAGCAGCGGTTCACTACAATCACCAAGTCATCAAAGGTAGATCTTGGTCTTGGAGTGAGAAAAGCTGTAATCAAGGTCGAAGAGCGTGATCAGGTAAAGTTTTCTGTCGAGACTTCATTCTTTATAAGAGCATAATCCATTTATATTGTTTATTTCATTGGTAACTTGCATATCCATGCTTATCTGTTCATCACTAGTTTGGTACAATTTTAATGAGATAGTATGTGTCAAACGAAAGGCATTGTTAAGAGTAGGCAGCATTTTGAAGTTGTGTAGGAAGGTTTAATTATGAAAAGAAATGGGTTGGGGCAAGATGGTCTCATTTACCAATTCAGAGTTTAACAGCCTCATGCATGTGTGGTCTTTAGCCATGTGTATTGAACTTATTATATTAAAATTTCCAGTACTTTATTTCTTTATTACAATTTCCAAGTTGGGTAAGTTGGAGTTGTAACTCAACAATCAAACATATATTTTGTAGTATATGTGGTACTACTCGAAAATATATGTTCAATTGTTAGGTTTCAACTTACCCTGCTAGCCAACAATTGGGCAATTAAAAAAAAGTAATAATACAATAATACTAGTAGTGAAGCTCAATTATTAAGTCATGATTTCCAAAATTTTCATGTTCTTTTATCTTGTATTAATTCCTTTAATATCAATTACAAAGGATTTCATGTTTGTTGCACTTATAATAAACTTTTTTTTTAAAAAAAAAGCCCGGCCTAGGAGGACATAGGTTCTATTATACATTTGGAGAAATAGGCACCCGCACTGCACACCAGTTATGCTTCATAATGAAGTTACGAAGCTTTTGTTTTGTTACTGTCTAAAAAAGATCATCTGCCCAACATTTGATATGAAAATTAATGCTGCAGACTTCTGTTTTCCTATTGTAACATCTTGAGTGTTGACCTGTTGTCTGTTGTCAAGTTGTCAGTTGGCAGTTGTACTATTGGCTATTGTTTCTTTGGGTGCTATATACTCATCTTCTTGCTTATCGCACAGGTTTATCAGCCCACTGAAGAAGAAATCAGGCGTTGGCTAGACCCGTATGAGAATGTCGTTTGTATAGAGTGCAATCAAGGTGGTGATGATAGTCTCATGCTACTATGTGACATTTGTGATTCCTCAGCACATACATATTGTGTTGGCTTGGGAAGAGAAGTACCTGAAGGAAACTGGTACTGTGGAGGATGTAGACTCGGTGATGAGGGACCATCATATACTGGAATTCAGCGTACAGTGGCTTATGAAAGACAAACTTACAGAAATCATGTCGATAGTAGTTCTGTAAGTTTTGGCATGCTTGCATCAAGTGGCACATTTGAAAGGCCACCATCAATCAACCCTCGCCATTCTTTTCAAGGGATTGATCTAAATCTATCACCAAGAGAGTTTCCTGGAGAATCACATCCTGCTGAATCACAAGTTTCAACTGATAGCGTATCAACTCCCACTGGAAGACGAACTGTTTCGGCAAGGCGTCAAATACATCGGTACATTCGGATTTTGCTAGCCAGACCAAGACAACCTAGTAGACCAGACGTATTCCACAATATTGCGCAGCACAGTGGTGGTGTACCAAGAACTGAACCGAACCGCCAGAACTTCCCTTCTTCATCAGAAGCAAACACATCACATAATCTGCCTGATGGCATTCAGAACCATCACGGTAGCCTTCCATTTGTTCAAGCTCAAAACAATTTTGCTCCATTCATGTCCCTAGATGGGGATGACTTCCAGCAAATTGAGGGTGTCAAGAGCAACCTCAGGAACATGTAGCCCTTACTAGGTAATCTCCCCCCCACCCCCCAAATAAAAGTCTGACATTTTTTCAAGTGGTATCTTTATGCTTCATTGACCTTTACTGTGAACTATGGTGCACTGTTTAGGACTGCGTTTGATTTAGTCCTAAATGAAGTCTTACAGGAGTTGACATATACCCGTTTTGTTTCAGAAGGCCCATTCTACCCTGTGAAGCTTACCAAGGGAGCAACAAGTGCCGTTTGTATGACTTGTGGAACTGAAAATAGTAAAAGCTTGTGCCTGTTGCCTGACCTTGGCATCCTCCCTGAAATTGCAACCATGCTCTCAATTGTGACAGCCTTGAAAATATCTGGTTGATGTGGTTCGGCTCATTTGTGGAGATGTGGTCAATGACATAAGATACATGCTTTTCCCAAAGCCGTCTGTTTAAGTTTAGGCATTTTTTGTTGTTATCATTCTTATTCATTCAGTCATTAAGCACAACCTCAGATTACACAGCGAAAAAGGAATTTCTGAATGTCTTGATAGCTTCAGATTTATACACTGTAACATTGTGGGGACACCAATTTCATTAGACTAATCATTCTTTTCCTTGCGACATGCTTTTTTGCCTATTAAGGAGGCTGCTAACTTCCCAGCCTCTCTTCTGTAATCATGTATGGTGTGGAGCTAAACTGGTAAGCATTAGGCAAAAACCTTTACCTCGTTCAGGTAACTGGATTTCTGTTCTATCAGGGTACATTTTTGGCTTGTATTTTATCTGAGCATAGTGGTCTAGTTGTCCAGCGCAGATGCATTTTTCACAGGTGAATGTTTGAAAGCTTGTTCCATATCGGCTCAAGTTTGCCTTGTTTAGTTCTAAAATTTTTTTGGTTTTGTATATTGTAGCACTTTCGTTTTTATTTGACAATTATTATTTAATTATGGACTAACTAGGCTCAAAAGATTCATCTTGCGATTTATAAGCAAATTGTGTAATTAGTGTTTATTTTTATCTATATTCAATGCTCCATATATAGAGAATTTTGAAAAGTTTTCGGATTTTGGGTGAACTAAACAAGGCCAAACTTGAGCCGTAAGTTGAGCCGGGTTTTTGGGAATCTTGAAGACTTTACATGAACTAACTATAAAACTTACGAGATGAATCTATTAAGTCTAATTAATCCATCATTAGGATATATTTACTCTAGCATCAAATTGTCAAATCTTGGACTAATTAGGCTTAATAGATTTGTCTCGCAAATTAGTGTCAAATCTGTGTAATTAGTTTTGTAATAAGTTTATATTTAACACTCTAAATTAGTGCCTAAACATCCAATGTAACAAGGACTAAAGTTTATTCGGTGTCATGTTGGATGTTTGCACTAATTTGCAGTAATAAGCATAGACTAATTACAGAATTAATTGTACAGATTGAGAATAATTTATAAGATAAATCTATTAGGTCTAATTAGTTCATGATTTGATAATGTGATGCTAATGATGAATTAATTAGATTTAATAGAGGTTCATCAGAAGGACGCACTGGGAGAACGGACGCACACGTGAACACAAGACAACGTGAGAGCTGTGCGAGGACGGAATGGAATCAGCCAGGTCTGACGTCACCGCCAAAACCCAAGCCTTGTTTATTTCAAAAAAATGATAAAATGAAAACGGTAGCATTTTCGTTTGTATTTGCTAAATATTATTCAATTATAGACTAACTAGATTTAAAAGATTCGTCTAATGCTCTATATATGTGCCGTAAAATTTGATGTAATGGAAAATCTAAAAAATTCTGTAATTTTTTTTGGTAACTAAACAAGACCCCAAGGACCGCACATATCATAAACTACAAGATTTAGTCATTGTCTAAAATAAAAAACTCACTCAAAGCATAGAGTTCCACAACAGCCTTTGTATAGGATAACTAGTGAGGACGACATGCTATATATGACCAGTGAAAGTTTAGGATAACAAACTTGCTATTTTAGCAAACCAAATAGCACACTTGTTGGATTTTAATTTTTGCTTTAAAATATAAAAATAGCCTAGATAACATGGATAGCATATCTGTTGGAGTTGCCCTAATCTTTTAAGTCTAATTAGTCCATGATTGGACATTAATTACTAAATAAGACGAAAGTGCTACAATACATGTTAAACTTTAACACCCCAACTAAACACCCCTAAGTCTTTCCCATTAATTTCAATGTTACTTTAGTTTTGACCTAATAAATCAATCAAATTATTTTAACATTAATCAATTTTATACAAGAGATTATCAACATTTATGTCATCAAATACTTATATCATCAAAGTTTACGTCACGATAGATCTAATAAAGCTTATATACTAATATAAATATTGATTTTTTTATATTTGGTTATATAAAATACAAGATGTTTTACAGTAGTTGGGAAAGTCTTTGTGGTACTTACTGATACGTTCGTTTTTTCCTAATTAAAGCCAGCCAAATACTATTTATAAAGCCCCTAAAGGAATAGAACATTATCTCTTTGTTCTCAAATAAAACGAGGCCACCAAGTGCTCCGGTCAGATCGACCGGACACAGTCCCAACTTCCGATGCACGGATTGCAGCCACACGTTCTCTGCCTTTCAACATTGCACGGTAGAGCTCAATGGTTAAGTTCACACCGTACTTGCTTTAGAAGTTTGATCGGACGCTAGACCCCAGAGCCCGATTGCTACTTAGAGACGTTTTATAACGAGTTTTTCTTCACCGAGCATGTCCAGTGCCAAGTGATCGGACTCGGCGCTGCGTCCGGTTCGTCACTACTCTGCACGCTCGTGCCACGTCAGCTTGACCAGATGGTGAACAGTGAACCGTCAGAGTCCGATCGCCTGCGTCTGTTGCTACCAACAAGTGACCAAACACAGAGTTCCCTACTTCTGGTATTTAACCCTGAGAGCACAGCCTCTGTGTTCAACAGACAACACTAACCGGACGCTACCCCAGCATCTGGTGCGCCCGCTCTAGCATCCAGTGAGAAATATTTCCGCGACTTCACCAAATCATGCCGAGGGGAAAGGGGGTCTCCACCCTTCTCTACCTCTCAAACTTCATATTCTTTTGCAAATGTGCTATCTAGTGGCACTATGACAATCGTATTTCGATATGAGTTTCACTCTTCTTTATAGTATGACTATCAATCCTAAACCACTCACACCCTCTATGGTGTCTTGAGTGCAAACCAAAAAAGATTCTAACACTTATACTCCCTCCATCCACGAAAGAGTCAATTTCTAAAGTTGTCCTAAGTCAAAATTTTTAAACTTTGACCAAATTTCTAGAAAAAAATGCTAAGATTTATGGTATCAAATTAGTATTATTAGATTCACCATAGAATATATTTTTATATGATGTGCATTTTATATCATAGATATTGTTACTCTTTTCTATAAAGTTAGTCAAACTTTAAAAAGTTTGACTGACACGAATTCTAGGAATCAACTCTTTCGTGGACGGAGGGAGTACTTTTGTCTTTGGCTTTTTATTTTTCTCTTTCTTCTTTTCTAAGCCCGAGCACTTGATCACCATGGCCATCACCACCATGATCTTCACCATTGCTCCATTACTTGGAATAGTGCTACCTATCTCATGATCACTTGAGAAACAAGGTTAGCACTAAGGTTTCATCAATTCACCAAAACCAAACTAGAGCTTTCATCGCAACATCCTCGCGACCGGGAGAGGGAGACCGAGCATAGGGGGAGGCTGCATAGACCATGCCGCCGCCAATCCGCCCGCCCGGCCACCAGCATTGCTGCGGGCTCCATCGACTGCCAGCACCCACTGCCTGCCCACCTCCTGGACGGACGTCACGCCCGCTGTCGTTCTGCCCTCTCGGCTGCTAGCCCTCACCGCCTAGTCCTGTCGGCGCCCCTGGCCCTAGCCTCGCCGCCCTTGCAGCCTTGCTACATATTGTGTGAGCTTGTTTGTCTCTGCATTTTCTTTCTCTTAGTGTTATCAAGTTTTATCAAAATTCCTAACCTTGACAATTCTTCACCGTGATCTAATTTGTTAACTAGTTGTTTGGTTTTTCTTCAACTTAGTTCAGTTTATGTAGGTTATGCATTATACGATCGGGCTGTAGAATTTGTAAACTATGAAGAGGGATGAAGACAACTTGAACTATGTACAGGAAGTGATGGGCAATTTTAGTGCCGAGTCAAGCACGAGGAAATTATAAGGAAATTGTTTGCTAGCAAAGACGAAGCTTCAAGTTTTATAACAAATATGCATTTGATAAAGGGTTTAGTGTAAGAAAAAGATATATGGAGTGGGACAATGCGAAAACGAGATAGTTCTGAGGAAGTTTGTGTGCAGTCGGTAAGAAGAGAAGTACATAGCCAAAGAAAGTGTTTGGTTAAGAGACAAGTGTCGAGGGTATCGGTAAGGGGTACCCTCAGCGATACGCATTACGAGATTGTCCGTACGCGGGTCGAGACCCCCAATTCGACGCACTAATCTCGCGTATGCGCCGCTATCGACGGCCGCAACC
>Ga0182004_10001437_pt1 | contig 17428 bp, 10 predicted proteins | sample Sormic07211540_1_FD_120479 | JGI IMG/M metagenome (GOLD analysis project Ga0182004, IMG submission 120479) | Endophyte microbial communities from Sorghum bicolor roots, Mead, Nebraska, USA - 072115-40_1 MetaG | ecosystem: Host-associated > Plants > Roots > Unclassified | place: USA: Nebraska...
ACAATAAACAGAACCGAAGAAGTGAACCAAAAAAAAAGAAAAAGAAACCCTTTAACACCGGTTGGTAATACCAACCGGTGTTAAAGGGTCCTGCAACGTGGCAGCCCTGGCAGGACCCTTTAAAGGGGGGGGCTTTAGCCCTGGTTGCCCGAACCGGGACTAAAGGGTGGGCCTTTAGTCCCGGAAGGGCAGCACCGGCTCGGGAACCGGGGCAACAGGCCCTTCCCGACCGGTGCTAATGCCCGAACATGCAACAGTGATCTATGTCTGCTTTTGAAAGAACAATGAATGATTAAAGGTGTAAAATGTAATCCAGTTGGCATCACAATTAGCTTGGTGCTAGATTCATATTACTATCCATGGAGAGAAATGTAAATAAATGTTGTTTAAGTTTCTATGCGTGTAGTAGAAATGTAAACAACATTTTGATTATCCAATGAATGAACTTTTTAAGCAATATGAGTAACAAGGAACATGCAGGCAATATTGTCTCAGTTGCTTTTGAATGATCAATTCTGCTGGTTGTTTTTGATGGAGTGATTATCTCAGTTACTTTTGATAGAATGATCATCTAAGTATCTTTTGACCGAACAACCACCTCAGTTGTTGCAACTAATCTTCCGCGCTTCTTGTACTTTGGGTGATTTAAATAGTTAGGTAGCAAACAAAAGTTTTAATAGAAACTTCATAAATCATTCAAGGTAATGCAGAAGAAGCATACAAGTAGGAAAATATTCTCTGCTTCAGATCAATTTCTGTAGGGAAATCCTGCTTAGTTTACCAAATAAGCTGCGGTGACCATCGGCAAATGGACCAAACATGCCCTAAATCTCACTCTTTTTCCCCAAATTATGGCTAGAGAGCTCCAATTACAAACATGCTTAGATCTGAGATTGGGAGAAAAGAGAGAGATTGGGGAACAAGGGGGGTCAACTAAGATTAGTTGATGATGGTGTTGCCGCTGCCGGTTTTTGAGTTGCCATGCTAGATCTAGAAAAGAGTTTGTGAGTGAAGGTGTGAACAAAAGATGGGATGTGACAGCTAGGGTTCATGTCAAGGGATATGGTGGCACCAGGTTAGTGCTTGTGGTTGGCCTAGTGTCATTGAGCATGCCGCCACATATTACTCTAGCATCGAAATAGTTGAACAACATTGGGTATTGGGAGATGTCTATGAGAAATTGGTTGAGGAACCCATTCACCAACACCATATTAGGAACTGATGAGTTGAAGATTTTTGCTTAATGAGGACACTTTCTCATCTATTGTGCTGGAAGTGCTAATCAACCAAATTTATTACACAACCATCATAATTAATTGATGACTAATGAAGGTGGTCATTTTAAGGCGACTGCCTCCATTAAAGTTTAACCAAGGCAGGCCTTTGGTATGGAGACATGGCTCAGAACAACGAAGGCAGTCAGGATGTATGCCCGCCTCCGTTTAGAAAAGGGTAACGAAATGCAAAAGAAACTTTATGGTAGTTGTCTTGGAATCCATTTCCCTCCATCGCTGCCTCTCTCACTCTCTCCACACGCTTACAACAATGAACAACCTCTTTTGTGAATAAGTGATGTTACTCCCCTCTTGTGGGTAGTGAAATTCCATCCAAAGCTTGAAGTTGTGTTGCAAAAGATTAAGACCTTTTTTGGCTTATGTACATCACCAACTTGCACATTTAAGCTAGTTGAGACTTTACTCCTTGAGATCAATAACACTTTCATCTTACAATGGTACAAAGGTATTATCATGACACTTGAGGACATAAGGATCCTATGCCCCTTGGTTGCATTGTTCTACGAGGGACAAAACATTACCACCTAAGGTGCAAGGTCATAACATGTCATAGAACTTGAGAAACACTGGTGTATCCACAACTCCTTGGTTGTTTTGTAAGGGAAAAATATTACCACCTGAGGTGCAAGGTCATAATGTGTCAGAGAGCTAGAGAGACACTAGTGTATCCTCAATGATAGTAGGTACAAAAAAATACTCTAGATGCATCAGCGCTTCCTCGATGAATGCCAATAGATGGTTCTACCCTTCTAGGGAGCAAGTTGAGCATGCTACTTAAGATTTTTATTTTGAGTGCACAATAGAGCGGCACATCTTTATATCATATAGGGAAGAAATAACATTCCCTTACAAAAGATTGTCCTTGCCATCACTAGGATAGAAGGGAAGGTTGCCCCATGTCATGTTGTTTAAATTTAGATGGCATCAATGATTTCGACAAACATTTCCATGGCTCAAATGTGGTTGGCCCATAGAAGAGTGTTGCATATGTAGACTTAGAAGATAACGACCCATGTTTTCTCATGTCTACAAACATTGTCAGCCTCTTGTGTGGAAGGTGTAGCAATAATTTAGATCAAGTTCTGGACCTGTCCATAGTGCATGATTCCCTTACCTAGGAATTAAATGATGATCTATGTCTAGGTTGGGGCATCCAGGATCCTCGAACATAGGTTGAGGCCTACGCTGATCGGCCACGCATGCATCCAAGGAAGCCTCAAGATGGTAGCAATGCCAAGAGGGGTGTTCCTGCTTAATTAGGTCACACACTCGATAAGAAGCTAGATTGTTCGATGTAAGACATAGCCAACTTTGAGGTTCACCAGTGCCTAAGGGATGTCTGCACCCAGACAGTGTGCCTCCAGCAATGAGCATGATATACAAGACAAGTAGCTAGAGGAGCCTCATCGGGAGTGCGATATGTAAGACACACCAGCGAGGTCTCTTAAGACCTAAAAGCCCACATGCCCAGGAGGGATCCCGTCTGGTCATGTGGCAGCTATGGGCTACCCTAGCCGACCAGATAGCTCTAGAGCATCATCGTTGTCAATGCTGTAGCCATGCAGCACCAATGACAGAACGAAAATAATAGATAGATGTGTGAAAATATGATAAAGAGAGGTTGTAGAAGTGTCTTTTGATGATTGGATAGTCGAGGACTGGATCCGCCATGTACCTTTTATTTTGTGTGGGTGGTCTCTTATCCTGTAGGAAACCAAAAATGGGCCAAAACTGGAATGGGACTCTTAAATTTGTATGGGCCCAATTTGAATCTCAACAAGGAGACAGGAGAAGTGGTGGAGCTAGCAACATAATATAGGGGTCAGGGCATTTTTCCTAACATGTACCAACATGTGCCAAGTCCCTTTTATGTCACAATGTAATTGATGAAAGCCTAAATTTAAAAACATGCAAACCATGACAAATTGTGATATAACAACGAAAACATCTTAATTTGTTTAGCCATGCCATCCTACTGATGTTGGACCTACTCGATTTAGCATTTAGTAATTGGAAATTGGGAAGCAATAAACAAAAGGTCAATTCTGGAGAACAAGGAAATTTGATTTACCACTAATGGATTCACCAATCACCACTTCAGCAGCCAACAGGATGGATTGGATTGGCCAACTCAGGATTTGATTTGAGAGTTGAGACTTGAGATGGAGAGCAGTGCAGCGGTACATACTCAGGAAAGGAAACGGAGATCAGTGGATGGGGATAGAAGGGAAGAGAATGAGTACCTGATCGGGGACACTCCTGTTCGAGTTCGTGGGCGGCGGGAGATGGGAACGACGGCTGCGTTGATGGGGGTGGGATGATGGCTGCGGCGGCTCGGGCGAGTACGGTGACACCAACAACCGCGCAACGGGCATGATGGCCCAGATGACGGCCACAGCAATGGGGACGGCGGCCGCGATGACGAGGAGGGCGGCCATGATAGTGATGGCGCCCCTCAAGAGTTCACATGCGGCAGTGGTGAAGATGCCCCGAGACGAGATGTGGCTACTGGTATGAGATTTCTGAGGTGTGAGAGATGCGGCTGCTGTGGTGGGTTATGGCTGGAGATAGGGTTTTCAGTGACACTCTGCCTGGTGGGACGCGCTAATTTTAGTGCACGTGAGTGGGCTGGGCCGAGCATGCCAAAATGAAAATGGGCTGTACCAGCCAATCGTTCTGACTCTAAGATGTGTTTGAAGCGACCAATGATCTGATGTAAATAGCTAAATATATACCGTCAGTACAAGTACAAAAAGTGAATGATGATATGTTAGAAATTTATACCGACTGTGTTGATCATTAATATTATGTATTAGCAAGCATTGTTCGATACTATTGATTGGCTGTGGTATAGTGAATCTTTGCACCCTTCTTTCATGGGCTATATGAACTTGAATCTGCTATGACCCTACACCACGGTTATATTTCCATGCTGCATGAATTTCACCCATAGAAACACACGACATATTTGATAATCGAGTATAATGTTCGCTGAGTGTTTTTCCTTTTTGGTAGAACATTTTCAACAAATGTCACTAGTGAGAAATAAGTTTGGGATGGAGTGAAAGATAAAATATCCTGGTTTGGGATGGTAAGGGACCTATGAAAGTGGCAAAAACACTACGTGAGAGCATCTAAGGGATGTCTCAATACACTGAATGTAGTGATTTCAATTGTATTAATTAGATTGCTAACATGCTACCAGCTCGAGTCAATAAGGAAAGAGACACTATTTGTAGTCTTGTTGTGCCTTGTATTCCACATAGATGAGGTACCCATCTGGTTTGGGCTTCATATGTAGCCTGCTTGCGTGGTCTACCATAGGTACATATCACGGACAGTTTTGATAGAAACTATCATGGTGGGCCCATGTGTCCTTTTCCCTTTCTTCCTTATCACTCCCCGAAACATAGCCCAAAACAGGATATGGTTACGCCTAGTGCAGCCACCCATCCTATACACCTGGTCATGCTCGCCCATCCTGTCCATCGGGGCCTAGCTCGCTCATCCATATGTAGGAGCGGGGCTTGACAAACTCTGCTGGAACGACAGATCTGCCACTGCCACACCTATCCGCAAACTTAGGGCACAAACTTGGCTCCGCTCTAATGATGTGTAGCTCTACACAGTTTTGGCTAGTGGCTCTCAACAGTGCCACTGTCAGACTTCATTGTGCTGCAACACGCTGAATTGTTCCTCTCTCACTCACTGCCACTATGGAGAGAAGGGGAAGGATAAATGGGAGCTAAGGTTTCTTGGCATAGCTGGCGCATGCAGAATTGGGGCCCTAATGTGAGCACACAAGATACGAGTCATCGTACTATCAAGCTAGGGTGCACATTGGTCGGTGCCAGACTCGATATGTAGGGCGGGGCAAATCAGCTGCTTTTGTGACCTAGTTCCAGAATTTTTTTTGCATCCGATGAGTTAGCGGACCTTGCTGATATCAGCATGCATGTCTCTAGAAATTTAATGATCCAAGCAAGAATTTTTTTTATTACCTATTTACCTCATAGCCTGTTTAATAGGATCAATTTTTGCTAAGACATAAGGATTAATGTGTTTTTACTATGTCATCCATGTTGTAATCAGGTAGCATGCTTGGCACCAAAAAACTCATGGCCGGGAACTAACAATGCCCCCAGGCTGGCAGCAAAGCAACAATCGCGTCCCTCTCCATATCTCCCACCATAGCAACCCCCTTCCCATGGCTAACCAAGGAGACTGCTAGCCACAAAACCTCAAATATCCAATACCAAACCACTAATGCCAAAAGAAAAACAAGGAGTGTCCAGATTCCTTGTCTGGTAGTGGCATCACCTCATTGGTCAAGGCTAGCCATTTCGTAGCTGATCAGCTATATAGTATGCTTGGTTGGCTTGTATGCCTAGGCGTGGAAATTATTGACCATGTAGGTGAGTCAAATCGGCATACACGGGCATCCCAAATTGCCACTGAACCAAACTCAAATCAAACTCGCTCCACCGCAATAACCTTTACCATTGTCAGATTAAGCTCGCAAGCACAAATAAAGTTTTTCTCTAGATTGAGGCAAGCTATCAGCGAATCAACATCCTCCACCATTGGATTGGGGTTCAGCATCAACAAATCAATGTGCGGTGGTGGAGAAATGAACCATGGCACGAGGTGAGGATAGTGCTGACAAGGGAAGCAGATGTCTCCATGGAATTCTGTCTACTTTGCCTGATGATGTGAGGTGAGTATCGAAGAAGGAACCAAACATACACTAAATCCAACACTTTTTGTCCAAATTATGGCTATTGAGCTCCAATTACTGACATGCTTAAATCTGACTTTCAAGGTGTAAGAGAGAGAAGGGGGAAGGATAGGGGACCAACTTACATTAGTTGATGGTGGTGGTACCACCACCGGTCGAAGGTACCGCGCTAGATCAGGAAGAGAATGAGTTTGTAAGGGTATTCCAAAGATATAGGAGGCCGCGTGTAGGTTTCACCAGAACAGATATATTTAGTTTTTACCATATTTAAAATGGCTTCTCTCGAAATTTCAGTTATACAGACGTTCCTATATAGACTTATAAAGGGGGATAGAAATCAACACATGGAAAGAGAATAGGGCCTAGACAATGCCTCCTTCTGGCTGGGCGCTTATGGATTGAAGTGGCGCTCCATCAAGTAGTGGCTTGGATGCGAAATTTTAGGCGCCTAGCCAATCTGACAACACAAAAACTAGTTAAAATATGTTGGTTGCACATTGTTGCTCAAGGCTAATAAAGCAGGCCCTTCTGATTTAAACAATATAAGCAGATGTTGCCATTGAAAGATAAGGTTCTTATGCAAACGCTGGATGATATATCATTTATTCTCTCTCTTTAAGATTCTTTTGCATTGTACATACCAGCCCCACTTCCTTAATGCCTTCAATTAGAACAAACACCCACCCACACACGCACATGCACACGCACAGAGACATACATGCTCACACACGCGCGCGTGTGCAGCCACATACCCGCACAGGCACACATGCACACAAGTGCACACACACACACATACACATGCACACGCACAGACCCGTGCGCATACCCACACATACCCACTAGATTGGAGTGATCTAGTGCATTCGCTTTAGAGACAACATAACATCTAGAGGCTAAGGTTGGAAAAAAAACTCGAAGCTTGTTAGCTTGCTTGTGGCTAGTTAGGCTTGACTTGGATTGGCTTGGTTATTCAAACCAGCCACACTTCTAGGAAAAAGCAGGGGTACTTATATTAGTTTTATATAACTGTTGATGTTGATCCAAATCACATATTAGCTCAGGCCGTTACGGACCAAAAAATACAGCAAATCGCATCGGCACAACGCTATGTCTGTGCAAGCATCTATACAAGCACCTAAACTGATAGAACGTTCCTGCCTGGATGGTTCATGACCAATGCAATGCTCTTACACGCTAGCCACCTTGTATCGGACCATTTTGTCCCCTCGAGCACCTTAGTAATCATCTGAAAAAAATAAAAATACATTTGTGGTGGGCACATGCTACACACACAATATCGTTCAGCAGATAGATACATTAATATTAGGATGCCTGCATACATACATAGGCACAGAAAGCAAATGACATCCACACAACACCATGCGCATGCATGTGTTTCTCCATGCACCTAAAACTGATAGACTGTTGGTGCCTAGATGGTTCATGACTAGGGCAATGCTCACATACAAGCTGCACTGGCCACCTTGTATAGGAGCATTTCCTACTCTCGAGCCTCTTAGTAATTATCAGAAAAAATGAAAATATATTTGTGGAGGGCACACACTATGCACGCAATATCGTATAGCTAGTAGATAGATACATTAGGTTGTCAACATACACGCACAACCACAAACAACAAACTGCATCGACACAACACCACGTGTGCATGGATTTCTGCATGCACCAAAAACTGGTAGACTAGTGAAGAACATGACGCTTTGGCGCTGCAATGATCAACACCAAATCAAGATGACCCAGATGGAAGCCTATGCCTATAGGGGCCCTTGCACTGCATGGAAGGTAATGTGGGCCACACACTTGCAGCTGGAGATGAACAAGGCCTTTGCCTGTCTCCAGGGTTCTGCTTCCACCCGAGTGATGATGAGATTGTCGGCATCTTCCTCATGAACAAGGTGTGCAATAGGGACTTCACATAAGTCGTGCCATCGCAGAGGTCGACCTAAATATGACTGAGCAATGGGCATCCCGAGTACATAACAAGTAGCCTCGATTTGTACATACATATACACCTTGGTCTTGTTTGATCTGAGCAGTGGATGCTTGTTGTTATGCTAGTGTTCATTATGTGGACTAATATATGATTCTTGATTCATTTGCATGCGCCAGACAAGAAAAAATTGGGCGAGAAAGAGTGGTACTTTTTCTAACAAAAGGAACGCAAGTACCCGACTAGGTTAAGGGGAAATTAGACCATAGAGGCTGGTTGGTGGTGCATTCGCCAGTTGGAGTTGCCACGCTAGATCTAGAAGAGAGTGACTCAAAGAGGGTGTGCACAAGTGATAGAAGGTAACAAATAGGTTTCATGAGAAGGGTATGGTGGCATCAGGTCAGTGCTTGTGGTTGGTCTAATGTTCTTCGCCATGCCAACACATACTACTCTAGCCTCGAAACGGTTGTACCAGATTTTGGCAATAAGCATTGGGAGATGTCCATGATATATTGGTTAAGCAAAACCCATTCACCACCATCATGTTAGGAATTGATGAGTTCAAGATTTCTGCTATTCCCATTTCTTCACGTATGAATGGAATGCGTGAACCACATATCAACAACAAGCCATCAAGATGCCAAGAGGTCTTGGTTCAGATAAAGCATCTAGCATCATCGTCTAACAAATTTTTTTTTGACAATATCGTCTAACAAATTGATGTGTCCAAGATTTACTATAAGACAAGATCCCTAGGAATGCTATGTCTCAGAGAAAGACCGGTGCGGATAGACTACTATACTACATAGGATGGGACATGATCTTGAGCGGACTATCACCTAAACATAGCACAGACACTGTTCCAAGCATCAATCACTTTTGTGCCTCTGCTTCTCCTGCTTCTTGGCCTTGGCAGCCTTCTAGGAAGAGTTATGAGAAATAGTCTCTTCAACAATCTTGGGTGGTGCAAAGCACAAATCTGAAGTAGATATATGGTTCTTGTACTCTAGATTTGCCTCCAGAAACTAATCCACATTACCAGCACACCTTGCACGCTTCCCATTGGACATGCCATAATATTTTTCCAATTTGCTGTAGTCACTCCGTCCATGGTGGAGTCTTTATTTGGTATTTTGGGCTTGTCCAAAACCTAGATGCGGCTGCTATCATACTCAATGATACTAGGTACAAAAAGCAAGTGTTCCGTGAATGTGTCAAACACTTCCTTGAGTGTATGTCTATGCCAATAGACGGTTCCCAACAGCGACTTGATCATGCTACTTTCCTAGCCATGCCTGACGAGTGGGGCACATAGTAGCACACTTTTTAACATTATTGTCTGGATGGTTCATGAACTGGGCACAGACTAGCTGCGCTAGCCACCTTGTATAGAACCATTTTCTACTCACAAGCACCTTAGTAATTATCAGAAAAAATGAAAATACATTTGTGTCGGGCATACGCTATACACACCATATATTCAGGTGTGTACATACACATACTGCCACAGACAACAAATCGTATTGACACTAGGCTACGCCTGTGCAAGCATTTCTGCATGCACCTAAAACTGATAGAACGTTGCTGCCTGGATGGTTCATGAACAGGTTACACCCTTGCTGCGCTAGCCACCTTGTATAAGAGTATTTTCTACTCTCGAGCACATCAGTAATTATTAGAAAAAAATAAAAATATATTTTTATTGGGATACACTATACACACCATATCATGAAGTAGATAGATATATTAGGGTGTCTACATAGACACACTTTCTCGGACAGCAAATCACATCGACACAACGCTATGCCCGCACAAGCATTTCTGCATGCACCTAAACTGAACGTTACTGCCTAGATGGTTCGTGACCAAGGCAATGCTCTTACATGCATGCTGCGCTGGCCACCTTGTAGAGGACCATTTTCTATTCTCGAGTGCCTTAGTAATTATCAGAAAAAATGAAAATACATTTGTGGTGGGCACACACTATACACACAATATTGTCGAGCAGATACATACATTAGGATGTCTACATACATATATAGGCACAGACAACAAATGACATCAACACATTAACACTGCGCGCGTGCACATGTTTCTGCATGCACCTAAAACTGATAAAATATTGGTGCTGAGATGGTTCAAGACCATGGCAATGCTCTCACACTGGTTGGGCTAGCCACCTTATATAGAAGCATTTTCTACTGTCGAGGCGGTAATTATCAGAAAAAATGAAAAGATATATGTGGATGGCACATGCTATACACACATTGTCGTCTAGTTGATAGGTACATTAGATTGTCAACATACACACAACCATGATAGGAAACCGCATCAACACAATGTTGCGTGCATGGATTTCTACATGCACCAAAAACATGTAGAGTAGTGAAGAACACGACGCTCTGGCGCATCAATGATCAACACATGATGGCCCATATAGATGCCTATGCCTATAGGAGCCATTGCACTGCATGCGAGGTAATGTGGGTCACACACTTGTAGCTGGAGATGAAAACGACTGGCATCATCAGAAGCCTTGGCCTACCTCTAGGGTTCCGCTTCCACTCAAGTGATGATGATATTGTCAGCATCTACCTCGCAAACAAGGTGTGCAACAAGGACTTCACCTGAATCGCCATCATAGAGGTCGACGTAAACAAGACTGAGCAATGGGACATCCCGCATACATAACAAGCAGCCTTGACCTGTACATACGTATATGCCTTGGTCTTGTTTGATCTAAGTAGTGGATGCTTGTTGTTATGCTAGTGTCTATTATGTGGACTAATATATGATACTTGATACGTGCATGCTCCATAGAAGGCAAAGTTGGGAGTGAAGGAGTGGTACTTCTTCTACCAGAAGGACCACAAGTATAGGAAAAAGGGAAAATTGGGCCATAGAGGCCGGTTGGTAGTGCCATCGTCGATTGGAGTTGCCATGCTGGATCTAGAAGAGAGTGACTTAGAGAGGGTGTGCACTAGAGATAGAGGCGAGAAATAGGGTTCATGAGAAGGGTACAGTGGCATCAGGTTAGTGCTTGTGGTTGGTCTAGTGTCATTCAGCATGCCATCTTAGATTACTCTAGCCTCGAAATGGTTGAATCACATTTTAGCAATGAGCATTGGGAGATGTCCATGTGATATTGGTTCAGGAAACCCATTCAACACCTTCATATTAGGAATTGATGAGTTTAAGATTTCTGCTATTCCCATTTTTCACATATGCATGAAAATCTTGAACCACAGATCAACAACAAGCCATGTAGATGTCAACAGGTCTTGGTTCAAGTAATCCATCCACCATCATCGTATCAGGAATTGATGTGTCCAAGATTTCCTATAGGACAAGATATCTAGGAATTAATATGATGTGTCTTGGAGAAAGACCTAAATTAACTTCAATCCAAATAGACTACTATACAAGATAGCATGTGACATGATCTTGAGTGGACTGTAACCTAAACATAGCACAAGCACGGTTCAGAGCATCAATCACTTTTGTTCCACTGTCTTCTCTTGCTTCTTGGCCTTGGCAGCCTTCCGGGTAGAGTTGTCAAAAATAGTTTCCTAAACAATCTTTGTTGGTGCAAAGCTCAAATCTGAAGCAGATATGCGGTTCTTGTACTCTAGATTTGCCTCCAGAAACTAATCCACATCACCAGGACACCTTACAGGCTTCCCATTAGGCCTGACATAATATGTGTCCAATTTTGCTGTATTCACTCCATCCATAATGGAGGCCTTGGTATGTTGGGATTGTCCAAAACCCAGATGTGGCTGCTGTCATACTAGACGATACTAGGTACAAAAAGCAAGAGTGCCCTGAGTGTGTCAAACACTTCCTTGAGTGTATGTGTATGCCAATAGATGGTTCCCGATAGCGACTTGATCATGCTGCAATCCTAGCCATGCCTCATGACCGGGGCAGAGAGTAGCACACTATTTAATGTTCTCCACCAATGTGTTTTTAATGTTGTTGTCTTGATGGTTCATGAACAGGGCACACACTAGTTGCGCTAGCCACCTTGTATAGGAGCATTTTCTACTCTCGAGCACCTTAGTAATTATCAGAAAAAATGAAAATACATTTGTGTTGGGCATACGCTATACACACCATATCATCAAATAGATAGATATATTAGGGTGTCTACATACACACACTGCCACAATCAACAAATCGCATCGACACAACACTATGTTTGTGCAAGCATTTCTCCATGCACCTAAAACTGATAGAATGTTGCTGCCTCTAGATGGTTCATGACCAAGGCAATGCTCTCAATGCTGCGCTGGCGACCATGTATAGGACCATTTTCTACTCTCGAGTGCCTTAGTAATTATCAGAAAAAATGAAAATAAATTTGTGGTGGCCACATGTTGTACACAGTGTATCTTCGAGTAGATAGATACATTAGGGTATCAGTATATATACACAGGTATAGACAGCAATCCAAATTAACACAACACCGCGCATGCATGTTGTTTTGCATGCACATAAAACTGATAGACTGTTTTTGCCTGGACGGTTCATGACCAGGGCAATGCCCTGGCACTGGCTGCACTAGCCAGCTTGTAGAGGAGCATTTTCTACTCTGGAGCGCCTTACTAACTATCAAGACAAATGAAAATATATTTGTGGTGGGCATATACACACAATATCGTCTAGTACATAGATACATTAGGTCATCAACACACACATAGCCACAGACAGCAAACTGCATTGACACAGCATTGTGTGTGCATGAATTTCTGCATGCACCAAAAACAGATAGATTAGTGAAGAACATAACGCTCTGGTGCCACGATGATCAACACCAAATCACGATGACCCAAATGGATGCCGATGCCTATAGTAGCCCTTGCACTGCATCCGAGGTAATGTGGGCCACACACTTGTAGCTAGAGATGAACATAGCTGGCATCGTTGGAGGCCTTAGCGTGTTTCCAAGGTACCACTTCCACCTGAGTGATGATGAGGTTGTCAACATCTACCTCACAAACAATAATGTATGCAAAAGATACTTCATGTGTACCGCAATCGTAGAGGTCGACCTAGACAAGACTAAGCCATGGGACGTCCCATGTACGTAACAAGCAGCCTCGATCTGTGCATACATATATACCTTGGTTTTGTTTAATTGAGGAGCACATGCTTGTTGTTATGACAGTGACCATTATGTGGACTAATACATGGTGCTTTGCATGTTCCAGAGAAGATAAATGTGGACGAGAAGGAGTGGTACTTCTTCTACTAGAAGGACTGCAAGTACCCGACAGGGCTAAGGACAAATTGGGCCATAGAGGCCGGTTGGTGCTGCCACCACCGTTGGAGTTGCCACGCTAGATCTAGAAGAGAGTAACTCAGAGACTATCCACAAGAGATAGAAGGCAACAACTAGGGTTCTTGAGAATGGCATGGCGACATCAGGTCAGTGCTTGTGGTTGATATAGTGTCATTTAGCATGCCAACATAGATTACTCTAGCCTCGAAATGGTTGAACCACATTTCAGCAATGAGCACTAGGAGATGTCCATGAGATATTGGTTGAGGAAACCAATTCACCACCATCATACTAGGAATTCATGAGTTCAAGATTTCTGTTATTCCCATTTCTTCATGTATCCATGAAATGCTTGAACCACAGATTGACAACATGCCATGCAGAGGTCAAGAGGTCTCATCACCTTAGGAATTGATGTGTCCATGGTTTCCTATAGGACAAGATCCCTAGGAATTAACATGTTGGGTCTCGGAAAAAAGACGCACAGTAACTTCAGTCCTGATAGATTACTATACTAGATTGGATGGGGCATGATCTTGAGCGGACTATCACCTAAATATAGCACAGGCATGGTTTAGAGCATCATTCACTTTCTTGCCTCTGCCTTCTCTTACTTCTTGGCCTTGGCAGCTTTCCAGGAAGATTTCTGAGAAACATTCTCCATTGGTGCAAAGCTTAAATCTGAAGCAGATATGTGGTTCTTGTACTCTAGAATTGCCTCTAGAAAGTGATCCACATCACCAACACACCTTGCACACTTGTCCATTTTGCTCTAGTCACTTCTCATAATGACTAGCCTCTCCGTCCCAGGTGAAGGCTTGTCCAGAAGCTAGATGCCTGTCGAACACTTTCTTGTGTGTGTGTGTGTGCGCGCGCGCGCGCGTGCTAATAGATGGTTCCAGGCAGTGACTTGATCATGATGCTTTCCTAGCCAGGCCTGATGACCAGGGCTGGGAGTGGTACACTATTTAATGTTGTCCACCAATGTGTTTTTAACATTGCTGCCTGGATGGTTCATGAACAGGGCAATGCTCTCACACAGGTTGCGCTAGCACCTTGTATACGAGCATTTTCTACTCTCGAGCGCCTTAGTACACTACAAGAAATTCCCTTATACACGAGGGTTTACAGGTGACATATTCTAAAAATATCATGGATCAGGAATGGGTTCATTTGGACTCCAACAGACGGCCCATTTACAAGTATCGTATTATATCACGGAAAAAAATAGCCCGCTATTTTTGTCGCTATAGCCCGAAATAGCTTCAAAAAATTGTGCCGCTATTTGCCGCTAAAGTATGCTAATTATGGTTTATAGAATGCTAAACACCTTGGCCTTAGCTCGCTATTTAAAACATGGATTGAAATATATACATATATATATATTCACACTGCATCCATATACATCTATTAATATTGAAATACATATATATAGAAATTAATATATACATAGCTTGAAAAATTGTGCCGCTATTTGCCGCTAAAGTATGCTAATTACGGTTTATAAAATGCTAAACACCTTAGCCTTAGCTCGCTATTTAAAACATGGTATTACAATAATGGACTTAGGGTTTCTGGGTTTAGCATCTCCCACCACCAGCCTTCTTTCTCTCGACTCTCATTTAGCAGATCTGGTCGTGGCCCCTTCCAGCGACGTCCCCCTCAGAGGCGCCTGCTCCATTCCCATAAGCAGCCGCAGGTACTCCTTCCCCACTGGCAGCCGAGGTTTCTCTTAACCCGTGCTCTTCACCAGCTTCTCCAGCAACGCTTGTGGCCACGGACCACTATCCTACATATCCAGCAACAGAGGCCTCCCAGAGGGCCCTCTTGCTAAGCAGATCTGGAGTGCTGTGCCCTCTCCTTCCTCCCAGCGCAGTGGCCCTCATCCTTCCATGGCAGACTCTGACCCTTCTCCCACGGTGGTGGTGATTCCTTCCCCATTCGAAGCCCCTCCTGTGATCTTCCCCATCATCTGCAGAATTGTATTACGGATGATGGCTGAATCTCATGATTCCGTTGTCATCATCTTTCTCAAATTTACTGTGTTAACCAAGGAGCAGATGGAGATGAAGATGATGCTGCAGCAAATCGCGTGCAAGCAGGGTCTTTCAAATGGTGGTTTCCAATTTCCTATATTAATCATTTTATTAGCTCAACTATCTGTGTTTTAGAAAGCCTATGATGAACATATGCTAATAGATGTCCCTCGAATTACAGAGGATAAGATTCTCAAACTGCTGGAGCATGGTGATGTCACTTCGCCTCAGCTAACACGAAACTCTGAATTAGGAGGTAACAAAGGGCTGGAGCATAGTGATCTCCCTCAAATTGATTTCCTGAAATGATACTCTTATATAGAAGCTCTATACTTGGTAATGCAATTTGCTGATTTGATCGTGATATATTTCTGCAAACTCAGTGATAAGACAGTTTTTTCTGGAAGTCCAATGCTCCTTTTAATATCCAACTACTATCTCGCACACCAAGTTGATGAATATTTAGCTACATTTTGTTTACATAATGTTTTATTTCAGTGATCATTATTTTTTCAGATATTCAATGTTTTTGTCATGCCATTTGCATATGAGTAGTGTCCTTATTGTAATCATTTGTTTGGAATCCCGCTAAACATATCTGAACCCATCCATTCAGGTGCTTAGATAAGGCTCCTGTCGTTTTATTGGACCAAGAGATGAAGGACAGGCTGGAGAGCTATTGTCCATGGCTAACCCAAGTGGTGGAAGTGAAGATTCTAGTCTGGTTGCTTCCAATATGCTTTGCCTGTGTCTCCTATTCAGCTGCAGTGGATCTTTTGAAGGAGTGCCACTACACAGCAAAAATAAATTACAGTTTATGCACTGTCTGTCCAGAATGCTATTATAATAGATGTGGTGGTTGACAATGACCTATTTTTGTGAACATGTCTGTGATTCGTTTGCATGTTCTAGAGAATGCAAAAGTGGGTGAGAAGGAGTGGCATGTAGTGGTGCTATCCTGTCATCAGTTCGAGCGGTATGAACAAAATTCGGTGCGTATGTAGCAGCCGGAAAAAAATGTCTAACCCCTACTGAATTGGCCCTATCGGTTTCAGGCGCTGAAGAGGCCAATTCAAATAGATTATCAAAAACAAACCTGCCATGTTGATCAAGATAATAGTGAAACGGCCTCTCATATTGAGGTTAACTAAAACCCAGGATCAATTCACTAATATGTGTAGCACCAAACACGCTTTCCTCTAATTGATCTAATTTAGACACAAGCTTACTCATAGCCTGAAAAGCAGGAAATTCTTTGGTAAACCCATATGCCTTTTTCTGCAGCTTTGGTTGAAGACTTGATGATGCTTTCTTGACCCATTGGACCGGTGAACTTGCTGTTCTGACTATTGTTCCACATCCTAAGAGAAGAGATTAAGACCAGATGCTATTGACCTTTTTGGCCCAGATGCAACGGTAATGATAAACACTGGAAGGATAGATTTGAACAAAAAAAATGGCTAGGTCAGAAAATTTCGCTATAGGAGATACCTGAGCATTCCACAGCAGAGTTGCCAAAACGTTGTTGATGCTTAATGACGTCACAAACTCGATAAGGAGCTAGATCGCTCAATGTAGGACCTAACCGACTTTGAGCCAGCAATGATCGCAATATGCAAAACACGTTGCTGGAGGAGCCTCACAGGGAGCACAATAAGCAAGACACGACTGTCAAGGTCTCCTAAGACCCAAAACCCCGCACACCCGGAGGGACCCCGTCGGGCTTGTGGCGGCTATGGGCCGCCCTATCCGGATTGACAGCTCTGGAGCATCATCATCGTCGATGCTCCAGCCATGCAGCACCGACAAAGAACATGAAGAAGAGACAGATGGGAAAAGAGGATAAATAGAGGTAGTAGATGTGTTTCTCATGATTTTGATAGTTGGAAACACAATCAACCATGTAGCCCTTCTTTATAAGGAGTATGGGTGGTCTTATCTCGTAGAAAGACTAATATTGTACTTTTATTATGTTGCTTTATAAAGGTCTCCTCGAATTGTGCTAAAACTGGCATATGCCTCTTAAAATTAGCATGGACCTAATTTGAGTGTACAACCTGATAGGAGCAGTGGCGGAGCTAGCAGCAAAATATAGAGGGGAGAATTTTGCCTAATATGTATCAACAT
>Ga0182004_10001438_pt1 | contig 17422 bp, 17 predicted proteins | sample Sormic07211540_1_FD_120479 | JGI IMG/M metagenome (GOLD analysis project Ga0182004, IMG submission 120479) | Endophyte microbial communities from Sorghum bicolor roots, Mead, Nebraska, USA - 072115-40_1 MetaG | ecosystem: Host-associated > Plants > Roots > Unclassified | place: USA: Nebraska...
GAGGTAAATATAGAGGAGGACATCACCGATCTGGATCTGGGACAAGCTGGGGGCAGTGATGTAGGGGTACTTCGTCGCCAGTGGGTGAGGGATGCGAAGGGCGCCGTCGTCAACGCCGTCATGCCGCATCCCACGCTGGCGCGTCGCGGCCACAATCTCCATGTTGCTCCTCTGCCCTTGCCGCCACCGTTTTGCATCTAGCACTGCTGATGGCGGCGGTCAGCCTCCACCTCCCTCCGTCCACCTTCCCCTGCACTGGATGGATGTGTTGTTGCCGCTCTACCAGGCTGCGCGGATGAAGCGAGTCCGCTGAAAGAGCAAGGGAGGACGATGAGGGGGGTAGCCAATCTGGTTTTCGTTCTAACAATTTTGGGAGAAGAGGAGGATCAGATGGGGACGGTAGAGAAGGGCTCGTGGGTGGTGCCGGCACTGACTTGGAGGGAGGTGGAGGACGCCGGGCTTCAGGTGCGGCCGCTCGCTCATCGCAGTCACTTCAGTTCGGTATCAGCACCAACATCCTCCAACTCTGATCCATCTTTTATGTCTCCAATAACCCTTGCCAACTCTGATCCATCTATTATGTCTCCATAATCCTTGCTTTTGATGTGTCTGCAGGTTACACAAACTTGAACACATCACGACGAGATTCGTAGGCCTTCTTGCGCTTGCTCTGATGTCTCTGTCCTCTTCGGTGATGCCATCACCATCATCCATTCCCAGGTGATCTCTCTATCCTACATTTTTAGGCTTCAAAATGCAACTGCACAACCATGCTTGTCAAGGTTTTTAATCTTTGGGTTAACACAAGTGCACATGAATTGAATCCCGAAAGCATGGTTAACTGGATGTGAAATGTGTCAGGATTCTAGAATATCACACAAAAACTAGAACCAGAAATATGTATTTTATTCAATTTGTAGTATCAATCCCTCTACAAATCAACAATTTACACAGTAGGAAAGCAATTATACATTGCATTGGCATTTGATCTCATTTCCATCATTCTTGGTTTTGATTCAGTCTTCCCTGGGTAAGCATCAATAGCCTGTTTGTCTTAATGCGTCATTGTTTGTTGACTGTTCAAGTAATTTATGATGATTTGGCAGTGCGGCATCAAATGTGTCCAAGTGTTTGAAGGGTAACGCATACCATGGGTAGGGACAGGATTTTTTTCCCATTAGGACATGATAGGAGGATGCTTTTCCTCTTTGCAGCTTTATAATGGAATTGACCGAGTGTTGTACCAATTTACTTGTTAGTCACAATGTCCTAAACCATGGGCTGCAGCTAGAATGCTATATACAATAGGGGTTTCCATATTGTGTTTTTGTCTGTGTAAAATTAAGGGAGGGCCAAACTGTACAAAAAGTTTAGGAAACCTTGTGCATCATGGCAGTAGATGTGATTATTGGAGCTTGACTTCGACTTGTGCATGTGGCTGACGTGGCAGCGGCCGGCACACCAGCATGGTGCCGATGCAGCTCACTTCCAGATATGAATTTGTATTCAGGAAATGAAGACATTAGTTTTTACTGCACGAATTTACACAATGGATCTGTTTAGCTGCAAGTGCTGCAAGTGAGGGGGTATTTAAATATGTGTTACATCTCCTGGTATTATGCTAATGATTCTTTGACCAAGCAAGTACTATTAGGTTGATAATCATGGAAGGCTGGGTAGAATAACATTTTATAGCAAGTACTATTAGGTTGATAGTACGAATTTACATTGATAATCATGGAAGGCTGGGTAGAATAGTGCTCTATCTGGAAGGCTAGAGGCATCAGTATAATAGTAGGATGCTAGCGTGCTGGTGTTTTAGATTTGGGAACTGTTGTTGGGCAGAGAGCATAGTAGCATGTTGAGGGCTCTGTGGCTCTATTTTGAGTGAGAAAGTTGTGTTTATATCTCTTAATCTCTGATTATCTTGCCAATGGTAAGGGTGTTTTGGACAGAAGAAATAAGCAATGACTTGCGATTTTGTTAGCGCTTATATGAAAGCAGTAATTTTTAATTGGTGGAAGAATTGCTTTAGTACATTTCATTATGTGCCACAAACCATGTTGAGAGAAAGTCGATGTATTGCCAGAGGGCGCTATATGCAGGTACATATAGTTGTGCTGGAGCACTCCTGGCCAGTAGTGCCCGGTCTCCATGCCTATAGTTGTGCTGGAGCACTCCTGGCCAGTAGTGCTCGGGTCTCCATGCCTACAAGTGATGGGAGACATCCGGTACACTAAGACCAGGTAACACAGTAACATGCAGCCATAGGGGCATTCTAACACATGTTAACATGCTGGTTTTTAAGATCAATTAGGCTAACAAGTTTCCAGAAATATAAACACATTTACCTTTTCTCATCTCCAGGAGATTAGCTGCTTCCATAGTTGTATGATTTTTAGCTTAACTTCCATTCAGTCACAAAGAAAATGAACATTTTGTAGAGTTTATTATGGAGTGGAATTTAACATATTACAAAAGATTAGACTGAAGCCATGTAATTGTTTTCTCCGCTAACAAAAGGGTGTGAATAGCACTGTGGGTTAGAAGACTTAGATAAATGATTGATCCTTAATCATGTGTCTGATGCAGATTTGGCCTATTTGAGGCACCTAGGCACATAAAAGAATTTATTAAATGTATTTATTCTCAAAATACAGTGTGTTGATCATGAATTAATTTAAGGCTTATAGCTTTGGTGACTAATAAGTGGGCTTTCACCTATGGGAGCCAAGTCAAAAAAATTATCTAGGACATAGATGCAGTTCTATTTATTGCACAGTTTGCAAGTCTTAAACTGTATTGGGAACAAACCTTGTATTCTGTCAACTTCTGTGGGAAGCCAATGTGATTTGTATCTCATGAAAAAGGTATATCCAATAGAGAACTTTATATTAATATTATGAGTACTATCACTTCTGCTGATTTGACGAAACATGGACATTGCCAGGCTTGTCAGTTGCATCATAGGTTCAGGATGTGGTGGTGGCAGTTTCTCGGTTCATGATCTTAGATGAATTCAGTTATTTTCTAGATAAATCAAATTTTCATGTGCTTCTGTGTATTTCCTGGATAAATCAAATTTTCTAGCTTATGACATTTTTTATCAATTTGTGCTTCGACCACAGTGCCCCCATGAAGCAATTGGATACACCATGACAGATTCACTCTGTCGGCACAAGCTATACGCCAATATTTCTTCCTCGTGCAAGGAGCTACATCTCTGATCTGGTCATAACCCATACCTTTCGTAAGAGTGCGAAAGCAAGAAGCCATTTTTTTGGTTAGTATAATTATCTGATCCTGACATTTATATCTTGTAAATATTTGATCAACCATTTGACTTTCTTGTCTCCTAAATATTCCACCCGAGCTTACAATTCTGGTGTTTGGTGTATATAAAGCCCCTATTTTGTTTGGTGTATATTATTGTACATTCGAAAATTAGTAGAAAGTTAATGGAACTATTGTTAATGTGTAGCATTTCAATTCAGTGAGCACTGTGTCTAGCACTTCAATAAAGTGAGCATTTGCAGTGACCCCTTTGTCTCTGCATTGTTTGGTGTCGTCAATGGCAAAAGGTGATGAGCTTTGCAACCTTGTTGCTTTCCTTTTCATTTGATTTAGGAATGATAAATGATTGTTAGATTGCATGGTAGGCAAATTGAACACCAAATTATTCAATATACTTGCCTTGATGCTTGTAACTCACATGCAAAAAAATAAATCACTTGTTGGGAGTCAGTGTAATAGGTCCCCTGTGTGTGGTGGGCATGGCTCTTGACCTGTGTCCATCCTCGGCTCTCGACCTGTGTCCATGTTAGCATAGATTGCTTTGGGTGTCATAGGTTATTCTTTTGGTTGACGATGTGCAGATGTTAGTGTCATCGCAGGTGGGACAATAATGGCATAGACAAAGCGATCGCCATGAGCGTGGGCTACCTACGATCGGATGGTTATTCCTGTCACAACACACGGACATGATCATAACTTGCAATTTGATGTCTTATCATTCCTTCAGTTGTGGTTGCTGATTAGGTAGCCCTTGCAAGGGCAGTCGAAGAATGGATAGCGGGTAAGGAAATGATGGTGTCACCCAAGCAAGAGCGTATTGGAATCCTGATCCAATAATCATGAATGGTTAAGATGATTTATTTAATATCATCGTGTAAATGTATCACCCTTCATACATGATATTGGTCCATAATGGTATGGTTGGACATTATTTTATTTCTATGGCAATGCATGGGCTCTATTATTTTAATCCTGTTGCAATTCACGTGCTGACATTATCGTTTTTTTAAATGTATGACACATTCATACTCAAATTATCAGGGTATTATTTGTTCCCGTTGTGACGTACAGAAAGGTCACATTAGAGTTTGTGAATATGTGAAGCTACACTTTTCGCGATTGTATTAATTTTATGAGCTTTGCTTTTAGATTAAATGTCATTTTAATGTTGATATTTAATTTTATAATATTATTATTTTATCGTGCGATTTATGTGTTTTAGACAAAAAATTTAGTTGTCCCGTAGCAACGCACGGAATGTATACGGTGAGATGTACATGTCTGATTCCTGGAGCCTATCCTACCAACCACGTGGCTGCGCAATGCCGCCATGGCCGGCGCCTCCGCTTCGGCTGCTGTCTCCGGCGGTCCACGGCGCACTTCCAAGCGGCCGGAAACTGTATGCACCGTCGTCGTCGAACCTCCTGCTGCTGCTTCCTCCACCACCTCTCCTGTAGCTGTTGCTGCTGCTCTTCAGATGCGTCTCGGCGGTGGCAAGGGCGTTCCCTTTCCCCCGCCCGATCCACCCCGTGCCAGCGTTCTTGTGCTCTTCCCGTGGCGACGCCGGCGTGCTCGGCTTCCAGATGGTGTCCGGCCTCTGAATGCTGCAAGTAGTACGTCCCTCGTCAGAAACGAGAACAACATGTGGTCAGGCTCAGGCAATTATATACAGAAGATGAATGATTCGATCCATCACAATTCACAAGAATTTGAGTTTACATGCGCGGCGGCCTTGAGCCCGGGTACGTGTGCCAGAGTGGCCTCTTTGAGATGTCGGCTCCCGTGACAGTCTGCATAATTATAATCAGTGAGAGTGTTCCAAAGACCATGATCAATCGTTTGACGAAAGCAGCTGCAGTGTAAATAAACTGGAATAATAAGCAACTTAATATGTACTGTAGTATTCATAAACCCACCTTGTCAGGGACACTGACATTGCGAAGTAGTCTTGGAACTGGATTGGCTGCCTCAGGGTTGAAGAACGTACCTGATCTGAAACATGAACACCCAAAACGTAACTAATGTTTCAAGTTGTCGCCTTAAGACAGTAATAAGGCTAGAGAGGAAACGTACATACATTGTTTGATCACTTGTAATGTCCTGCAGGTTTGTTGTGGGCGAGTGGAAGGAACCGTCGCTGAAGCCATCATTGTCATCAGGCGCTATCCATCCTCCAATTCCACTATGGAACAAAATTTTTTTAAAAAAATTGAGACCACTGAACTGAACAAAATCAAAACGCCAACTTAAAAATGTAATGTGCTGGTACTAATTTACATCATCTCAATTCAGACTTTGTGCACCTCGTAGCTGAATCTATCGGAAGCTTTTGCACCGAACAGTGCGATGTTTGTTCAGTAACTTCATTGTGTGGCAGAGAGCTTGAGTCCCTGTGCAGAAAGATCTTCTCTTGCCTAGTGGTATTCCGTCTCGATTCATGGGTCTAATTCAGTAACAAAGCCAACGGTAAAACTAAATACGACTACGGTTTTATGCAACAGCAGTAAAATTTAGTGTAACATGAGCACAGATGACAAGTGATTGCTTTACCGTGAGCTTTTTATCTACCACTTTGGTGGCCGAAAGCAGCAGTTCCTCAGAGATACCCTGAAACAATATGAAAATCAGCATTGTCCAAGTGCATCGCTACTTGATCACTATAGATTGAAAGTATCAGTTGATTCAGTTCATCGATCCATTGCAGATATGAACTAATAGCTTACATTCCACAAGAAATGTCTCCCCTTCGTGTCATGCTCCAACCTCGGGTAGTCAAATTCTTTGCGACCCATCATTTCCTTGTAACATTTTGGGAGAGCACACCAGCTGCCAAAAAAACAAAAAGGCGGGGAGGAGGTTGACATTGTCAACTCTTACAGCATAGAATCCTAATAAGTAACATGCATGGTAGCAGTAAGAACATGTACCTTTGCATTGGTAAAACTGCCATAAGCTGATCAAATGGTCGTAGTGGTTTGTCCACAGTGAAAGATATATCAACCCTAGATAGACCTTTGAGATCAGATACAAAAGGAGCAACATAGAATGGGTAGTACCTGCAAAAAATTGTAAAAGAAGACGTGGTAGAATGGAAGCATTTGTGCATGAGAATGAGATAGAGAGAATCCATAACAATGAAATAAGCTAATAAGCTATTGTTCAGTATATTTAAAGATTTTATTTTACCAGCTCCATGATGGAACGTCTGCAAAATAGCATTGAAGCACCCAACAAAGTCCTTCTAAATATTTTTGAGCCTGAATTCAAAGGGAGAAGAGGGGAAGAAAGGAGGGCAGATTATAACAAATATAAAATGCCAGCTTTCCTAGGAAAAGAGGTTCCATTAGGACAAATAGATAAGCAAGGAAAAACATAACCATGTCGTTCTGCAGCTTTCCAATTTCATTAGAAGTTTCGGCACCAAAATACTCCCTGAAGAACCGGGACTTCCATCCTGGTAATCCTAGTCTTATCTGCAATAGACATTTCAAAAATTGTAGCAGGACTACAGGAGAAATATTTATCCAAAAGGGCATCACTAACTCTGTCATACGGGCGTTCTTCATTAAAAAGGAGATCATCTAATTTTTGTCTCAGTTCTGGTCTTTCACTTTCTGAAGCTTCACGCAACATTTCGTGATATGTCTTCAGCAACAAATCCTAAAGGCCAAAACAAACATATCAAGAATGACAATAAATTCCATCTTGCACCACAATATACTATTGACTAGAGCGTACCTGTTCCAGTTTATATCTTTTGAGGAAAATTTTCTCTTCATACATGGAGAGTTCATGAAAAAATATTTCCAACCTTGAGACTTCCAGATATGCACCATTTTTATCTTTGACCTGTTTTCAGTATCAACGAACCTAGGTCATCGCATAATTCAATGGATCACCATTGATGAAATAAGAGGCTGGAGCTGGAATTCTTCAGGTACTTTGTCTGTGTTGATAATATACCCTCCCATTTTGTTGAACGTTGTTTTGTACACTTCGATGAGAAGATCAACTGCACCCTGTTATATGGAATAGATGAGAGAAACATCTATATTTTTTCAGAGTAATGAACAAAGCAAAAGGACATATACAGTGATAACAAAAGTTAACTTTATATTACCCTATTACCATAACCTAAAGGTTACACGTGCACAGATACCTCATGCGTCTCAAGTGATGGAATATGTGGGATGAAATCGTTTCCCATCAGAAAACAAATAAAGATGAAGTCATCTATTAGCCTCTCAATATCAGGCTCGCAGACTGGGTCCAGTATCTTGAATTCAATCTCCAAGTACTCTCTCAGAACCCATATGTTCAAAAACTGAAAGAAGATGGCGTTATTCGCGTATCAAAATGAGTAAATGAGTGGCATTATCTGGGGTTGGGAGGTGAGGAGGACCAGAAATGGTTTCTTCGGATTCCCTTCTGTTTCTGCCTGATTTGGGAGGAGCACATCCTGTTGAAGTTAAACAGAAGAGTAGTGCATACCATTATAAAGTGCTGGACTAGTTACTTTGACAGTTAAAATTTTACACAGATCCTAGCCTAGTAAATAGTATAATAACTTGTTTGGCAAAGCCATGGCTTGCCTCTTGTAAACTCAAACTCCTTCCTCTTAATGAAATACATGCGAGACATGATTGCTAAAAAAAAAACTTAAATTTGCCTTCTATATATTGTGTATATGTGCTTTATTAAGCATGTGATGCAATATGTTTAAGCATGATAGCATTGATGAGGGATTAACGGACCTCACGTAAAATAGAGAAGTGGACTTCGTGAGATGCCAAAGCAAGCATTATCAGATCTGCATCCTGCAATGATTATTCACAGTTAACCCCCAGTACAAATAGCTAGACAGGATGCGAACTGGATCAGTGATACACAACATTAGAAATGATGAGATCATCAAGAAAAACTATTGATATATATATTCCCTACATGCCCAAACAAGCAGTGTCGAGTGTTGGGATCATAGCCTTCCATGTTGCCTTGTGCACGGACAAAAGACATGATCTTGTGCTCTCCTTCTCCAGGAACATTCGCATCAGAGAGTATTACCTTCAGAACAGATGTATTAAATTTATCAGCAACATCCACTTGGTCAAGTTGAATAGCAAGTAAATGTTTGCCAATACTTTATAGACCTTGCGATTAGATTCAGCATGCATGTCAAATGGTTGAAGTTGAAATGAACATGAACTTTCCTTCGAGAAGAGAAAAAAAGGACATAAATTGCATTTACTAAAGCACAAGAGCAAACCATGATGTCTCTCCACCAGGGGTCACTATTAAATCTGCCACGGATGTAGTACTCAAGGGCTTGTGATAGCTTCTCCATGAACTCAGTACCTGGGGTGATGACATTGGGGTCAGAAACCTCAGAAATCTCTTGTGGTGTCTCCTCCTTCCCTTGAGCTCTTAATTCCTTCCGCATTTCATAATCTTCAATCTCCTGTAAATCAGAGCATGGACGCATTTCTCAATTATTTCAGCAGCTAGCAGACATCATGCATGTATGACACTGACAATGGAGAAAATTATATGCAAGCATTGACCTCACTTGTTGCCATCCTGGCTGAGTGGAAACGTCCCCTTCGCACTCGGTTCATTTTGGCGCAAGGAGCAACGCCATCTGCACATGAAACAAATAAGAAAGTGCATGTATAACTAAATTGCTCAAATAATTGAAGTAACCAACATCATCCTTAACACTTGAAAGTACTCTTGCTTGTTGTTAATGCACACTGTGGTAAGTGGGGGCGTCTAAAGAATTCAATTCAATTTGATATCTAACGATCGATGCACAAACCTACTGCCAAGTAGAGGAGCCTTGTTGGCCTGACGATGCGGAACAAGCGGTCCATGTACTCAAACAAGGACTCAAACACCTCACTGACCGTCATCGGAGGGCACACCTGCAATAGTGAGTGAACACACACATTAATACTGGCCAGATTAGCACGGATTAAGATGTGTAGATACATCTATGTCTGCATGCATCAGGTCCTGTGGGTGGAAGCAACGATGGATGATGTAATTCATGTCGAGGTAGAGGTTGTCGTAGATGATTCTATCAGGGCACTCCTCTGGTTCCTCCTTCACAGGGGAGATGATGCTTGGGTACTTGTTGACGACCCACTTGTAGAAAGAAGGTATTCCCATGGCAGCTGTGACAATTGAGGGAGGAGAAGGCAGCAAGTGAAGCAAGAAGAGGATGAGGAGCTAGCAATGGAGTTTTCTAAAGGTCAGAATGATGCACAGATTGATATTTCAGGCTACCTACCTTTTGCTTCCCCTGTAAGCTTTCCCCATCTCCCCCACAGTCAACAGTCTGCAGGTATCAGGTTAACGACATGAAAGTTTTTTTGTGATTAGGAATGAGAGACTTTTGACAAAGCTATCGATGCCATTCAGACTGCTTTTTTTTATAAAAGGCAGGTTTATTATGGATGGGGTGACACTTGTATATACAAAAGTCCATAAACTGAAACAAAGGAAAGAAAAGTGATACAGTGTTTTATTTACAACTTTGCTGTGGCTTGGGTAAGAAGATCCCATGCCATTCATTCATTTTACATAAGTACTATTTTGGTCTATGCTATAACCATCTTCGTTAAAAGAACTCAACAACATAGACTTCATGTCTCAACAATGCTTCAATACCTTGATGAAATCTAAAACTCATCTCTTTTGTCTTTCTGATGAAGAATGTATGGGTCATCTAAAGATCAATTTTCAAACAAGGGAAACCAAAATACAGGTGCAATCATTTTTGTCTTATTAGGTATCTACTAGTGGGTTTAATGTGTCGTCATGATAGACCTTTCCTGTCTGGCAAATGATAGATAATCCAACTTACCTGGCAGGCCCCGACCCTATAGTCACAAACAGCACCCAGTATCCAGATTCTACCCCCTGTTTCTCAGCGCAATCCCAATCACCTCTGCTTCTTAATAATATATCGCAACTAACTTTCAATCTGATTCACAAAAGGTCGCGTAGGTTATATTAATCAAACAAAATTTGACAGGTCCTTGCTTCAACTGATCCAACTGAACAACGCAGTGAAGCAGCACTAGTCTAATCAAATTATCAAAACTAGCATCATTTTCGATCATTAATTAAAAGGAACAAAATTGCTGGGAAATCTAAATCGCACGAGTTCCTTCCTAGTGTACAAGATCCTACTGGACAACCTCACTTGCCTTGGGGTTGGGGATGCAGGAGGCGGCACGGAGCAGCTGCTTGGCGTTCTCCCCTGTCGCCGAGCTCAACGGACGCCGCCGGAGACGCGGCCGGGGCAAAGATGTCCGCAGCATTCATTCCTCTGTAGTCTGTACCCAGAAAGGTGAGCGGCGGGTGCGGATGCGCACGAGAACGGAGAAGACCGCCGGCTCGCGGCGGCGCCGTGCCCGGCCACCCGGCACGGGCGTGGGGCGACGCTCGGGGGCTCGGGGCCGGGGATGTCCGCGGCCGTCCCTCAGCTGACGTGTGGGGCCCGCACTGGTACCTACGTTGACTCACTCGTTGACCGAAACAGATTCCTAGCGCGCACGCGTAGGAGTGTTTGATCTTGGATGTACCGGGCTAAAAAGTCAAGGATGTGTTTGGGACTTGTTTAGTTCAAAAAAAATTTCATCACATCAAATTTTGACAAATAGTTAGTCTATGGTTAGATAATATTTGCCAAATACAAATTAAAGTGCTACAGTGTTTATTTTCTAAAATTTTTTGAAACTAAACAAGGCCTTGGTTTAAAGAAAAAGGTAATTTATTATATTTTTTTCACTTCTCACTTTTTTTTAGCCGTGGAATGGAATGAGTTGATTTATTATCATCTCATTTTTCATAAGCTAATATAATAGTATATGTATAAGGAATGTATTAATTTCCCCGCAAAAAAAGGAATGTATTCATTATCACAAAATGTATAGGATGAACTCATAATATATTATCTCATGAGGTGACTCCATAAACTAAACACACCATAGACCATTATAATAAGATAGTATAATTTTTAACCCTACAATCCAAACCCCCTTAGAACTCGTAAGCATCACGCACTAGGGCTCGGAGCGAAGTTGACACTTGACACACACTTGTCTTCTCTCTCCATCCTAAAAAAGTATACTTCTAGTTACGATGCTAAATTAAGCAATATTCAGCTCAAAATTTTACATGTATGTAATAATATAAATACATATTTATGATATTAAATAAGTATCTTTAAATTTATCATGAAATATAATTGTTAATCCTAATTTAATAAATTTAAGTAAATTGAGAATAATTTATTTCGATTTTCTCGATAGTAAAAAATATATAAAAACGAACCTTCCTCTTTACAGTGTCGCATAAGATAGGATACACACAAGTGGTAAAAGGTTGCAAAAATATAAAAGCGTAACAGGTGGTGCCGTTTGTCGTGTGGTGGCGCCCTCGCCCTATGGCGCGATGCGTGGGCTCATTTGGGTTTGCGCCCAGCGGCCCACTTACAGCCTTCTTACATTTTTTAGAGAGAGAGTGAGTGAACTTGTTTAGTTCCCAAAATGTTTTGTAATTTTTTTTAAAATTCTTCGTCACATCAAATACAAACGAAAATGCTACAGTATCTATTTTGTACTCCCTCCATTTCAAATTATAAGTCATTCCAAGAATCTTGGAGAGTCAAAGTATTTTCAAATCTGACAAAAAATATAGAAAGAAATATAAAGATTTATGTCATAAAATAGGTACACTATGAAAATATAATTAACAAAGAATCTAACGATACTTGGTTGGTACCAAAAATAATATTATTTTACTATATAAATTTGGTCAGACTTGAAAAACTTTGACTCTCCAAGATTCTTGGAATGACTTATAATTTGAGACGGAGAGAGTAAAAAAAATTTGCAAACATGCCTTAGTTTAGCGATCATCTCATCATCATGTGCCGTCCCGTCATATATAACCTGTAAGTAAGCAGACCATCAACGAAGGTACCTGCACTGCACCGGCACACACTATGACACTAGCTATAGAACGTTTGTACTGCTTATATATAATAATAAATTAATTAATCAATCAAGCAGATGCCAATGAGATTATGTAATGATCATTTCTAGTTTAATTAAAGGAGAGAGAACCCGTACGTACATAACTTGTGCTACAACTCAGAAGCAACGTTGTTTTTTTAGGGTAGAAGCAGCGTTGTTAGAAGGCCACAAGCTAAAAAAGGCGCTTCTTATCGATGCATATACTCCGCTATAATAACACGAAGAAGAGGCTGCCCTGCATTTAGATCATCGTATACTATAGAAGCATATTTCACGCATTATTATAATTTTATTAGACTATATATTACTTATACAAATAAATAAATAATTATACATTAATGCTAGTGGACTATATATGATATGTTGACCTGGCCAATATTTATGTGTCTTGCCGACATTGATATTTACAATTGCAATGAGCTAATAAATTTATTAATTGTAGGTGATAGTGTGCATTGTTGAGATAGACAACTTGCATGCTGAGATATGTCACTAATATGGTTTATTTTTAAAGTCTGTTTGTTTATTGACGACGTTCCTTGGCAAAGTCACGATCCTTTTCACGTACAATTTTTAATTTGTTTGTTTGTTTTTTCCTGGCAAAAGTCCAGTTATTTATTGACGACGTTCCTTGCATTGGTTGCATGGGAATAGTCGTCGTTTTCGTCCTATATATATTCGTAATACACCGCAACTGATTTATTTTTGATGCAGTACTTGTACAATGTTGCAATCAATTAGTTTTTTCCGCGTACGCCAAAGATTAGGCAACCTGAATTTTGTTACTGCTACGATGACGACTTAATTCAAAGCTGGCTCTGCAACTGCAACTAAGTATCAGAACAAAAGAGAAAAGATCAACCAAATTAAACTAGTCTTAGACTATCTCCAACAATCGTCACCCAAAATACAAGACCCATTTGTTCTTTGGGTAGCGCTACAGGTAAAAGGTTCCATACCTATTTTTAGTCTTCTCCAACAACAAGACCTAAAAGACAACACTCTCTGGGTCTCGAGGAGAGAGGATACCCAAATTTGGGTTATGCCTCTCCTGATATCCAAAATAAGTTTTGTGTATGGGTACTCTGTTGGAGGGCTATAGGTATTGTGTTGGAAACCTATTTTGGGTTTGGGTTCCAAATGCATGTCCTATTGGAGACAGCCCTTATGTCACTTTTACTACTTGAGAGAGCGAAATGCCGAAATCATGGCGAATCGATTTTTAATCAGCCGAGGAGTCCGTCAGTTATTTTTTAAAATTCAAGTTTCGTCAGTTGAACGAGGCCTTGTTCAGTTTCTAAAAGTGTTGTACGTAGTATTTTCGTTTTTATTTGACAAATATACTAACTAAATTTAAAAGATTCATATCGTGATTTACAGGCAAACTGTACACTTAGTTTTTGTTTTGATCTACATTTAATGCTCCATAATATGCCGCAAGATTTGATGTAAGATCTTAAATTTTTTTAAACTAAACAAGGCCTCAGGGTCCCCACCTCAGAGATCTGGGAGCGAGCCTGGGTCCCACCACAACCACAAAGCAACGGGGCCAGCGGAGCGAACAACACTACTCACACATCACATCTCAGACCACACCACGCCGCGCTCCTCCCCTCCGACACGGCCCACCCCTACCCGCCGGCTCGGCTCGGACGGAGCGGGCGCCCGCCCCACCCGAATCACACAGATCGGGACGCCGGACGAGGAGGAGGTGCCACGCCGTTCCGCATCGCCGGAGCAACAGCCGCGGGCGCGGAGAGGCCCGCCACCGCCACCGCAGGCGCAGGTAACCAGCCATCTCCTCCTCCTTCTCCTCCCCTTCGCGGCGCCTGCGGTGACACGCACGGCGCGGCAGGCAGTACGGCGGCCCGGCGGCTGCCTGCTGCTCGCCTCGCGTCGCCGCCCAGAGACGCAGCGCGTGCGTTTCGTGGTGGTCGCGAGTCGTTTCCTTCTGGCCGGGGAGGGTCTCAGTCAGATCCCGTGGCCTGGCCTCTGCTCTGCTAGCTTGGGCCCCCTGATGGCCTGCGGCTCCGTGTGCCTGCCCCGCCACGCCTCGCCTCGTGGTTGTTCGATACGATGCCTCAGTAGGGACTAGGGAGGAAGTAGCTGCTCCTCTCGATTGCAGACGAGACGAGTGCCGATTCGGCAGCGCAGACGAAATTGGTCGGTGGTCGTTTCGCTCCGCGCCCGTCCTAGATTTTGGTCCTGGATCCTCCACTTGGACGAGGGGGCGTGGGAAATCCACCCTTGCCTAGTTGCTTCACCTTTGCTGCAAATCCAAGACTTATTAGGCATAACAAAAACTTGTGGTGACAGTATTGCTCCATACACTGATGTTTATGCCTGCTTGGCTGGGTGAACTTCGCCGGTACCATCTCACTTCACTTATGATTAATCGATTCGCTCTCTGCAGTTCAAGCTTTGGATTCCCGGATCCTGTGCCATCGGTCTTTACGGAGAGCGTAATCCAGCGAGCGTAGAGTTGAAAGCTGTGAAAGTGGAGATGAGTACTCTGAAGAAATCCGACAAGAAAGCTGCCCTCGACTTCGCAGCGTGGAGTTTCAATGTCACCACATCGGTTGGAATCATCATGGTTAACAAGGCGCTGATGGCTACGTATGGGTTCAGTTTCGGTATGTCTGTGCTCGGCTCACCTGGGGATTTAATTATTTGTCGTACTTCTGACTTTCACATTCGGTCTCTAGTTCTTTGTGTTTCTGCCTGCTTACCGCTGTTATGTTATGCCACTGCTGTATTTTGTTATGCGATTGCTAGATTCTGGACTGAATGTTGTAGGCATATTTGCATTGCATCAGTATTGTCCTGGTGGATCCTTGCTGACCGTAGTGATGGTTGGTCTTATTTGATTGTGGAATCCACATGCATTTTTCTTGTGCAGTGTATATTTGGAGAACTCACAGACATCTTATGGATTTCAAGTGGTTTTAATGGTGCTCTATTGCATTTTTCATACCAAAATTTTATTAAATAAATGAAAGGGGTTCCTACCTCAATTTGAATTTGAAAGTATGCTCTTCTGTAAACAATTTTTTTTATTGCAAATACCAAAGTAATAAGCAGATTTGCTTTGTCAATGCTGAAGAATAATTTTATAAAGTGCTCCAGCTATTTGAGGTTTTTGCAGAAACTAAAACCTACCTGGCTACCCCCTTGTACACTTCCTTGGTAAAAATGGTAGTGTAGCTGCTAATCGAACCTTCATGGCATTGGTGGAAGCAATTGAGATATGCTAGCATATGTAATTTCTTACTGTATGTTAAGTGGTTGCAGATTCTACCATATTTCTGAACATTCTCAACAAACTGTGCATGGATGGGGACTTGGATATATCTCCTGTCATGTCATTAATTACCTTTTCTTTTTTCTTTCAGCCACGACATTAACTGGGCTTCATTTTGTGACTACTACCTTGATGACTATCGTATTTCGATGGTTAGGCCTGAGCCAGCCATCCCACTTACCCCTAGCAGATCTAGTTAAATTTGTGATATTTTCAAACTTGTCAATTGTTGGGATGAATGTGAGCTTGATGTGGAACTCTGTGGGCTTTTATCAGGTTGGTGAAATTTTTATTATCTACTATACTATGCAGCCTTAAATTGTCAACAACTAAATTCATTCTATTCCTTGCTCAGATAGCAAAGCTGTGCATGATACCTGCATCATGTCTTCTGGAGGTTGTCTTTGATCATGTACATTATTCCCGGGACACAAAGCTGAGCATAATGGTCGTGCTTATAGGAGTTGCAGTCTGCACGGTTACTGATGTCAGTGTGAATGCAAGAGGTCTAATCGCAGCTGTTATAGCTGTTTGGAGCACAGCTTTGCAACAATACGTAAGTTTTAGCACCTTTGTATCCAGATTTCTTATACATCACCCAACCAGTAAGATTGCTTGCTACCTCCTGTTTGCTATTAGCTGCAAGTTTGTTGGCCCACACTTTGAGCCTTTTCAAAGGACAATATGGCACTTTAGTGACAGTGATACTTGTTTATTCTGCAAAGTTATCAATGATTAGCAGTTGTCGAATTATTCATTGGTGTTGCTGCTGCTTTAGGATATAACTCCTTTTTTTTCTAGAGATTATGATTTGCTACTCACCATGGCTGTACTTGGTATTTTCCATATTTGAACTGTTAGACTTGATAAATGTGCTCATGAATCATGATGCCACTGATATATTGTTCTATTTGGACTTTGGCCCTGTCATGTACCCAATAAAAGGGGCACAGTTTAGACTCACTTTTATTTCTGCTCCTTTTGCAGTATGTCCATTTTCTCCAACGCAAGTACTCTCTGAACTCATTCAACCTCCTGGGCCACACTGCTCCAGCCCAAGCTGGGTCACTCCTGCTAGTGGGACCATTTGTAGATTACTTGTTGACAGGCAAAAGGGTGGATCACTTCAGTTTCTCATCACTTGCTCTGGTAAGGACAGTCTATAACAATGTTTCTATCTCTGATCATGACAATTTATGCTTCTTCTGTATATAATTTAACTTTGTCATTTTCTCTGTGAGGTGTTGGACCGTGGTAGTGTTCTTGGTTGGGCTGGTGTGTTTCTCCCTTTGAGGAATGAATGTATTGAATGCTATAACTGTTGGTCTTTGGTAGTATAAAGGCCGGGGCTATGCCCTTGTTATGAATGAGGGTATTTTAGGATAACTAGGCCTTATGCTTTGCTAAGAGCTTTGGGATAACTAGGCCTTATGCTTTGCCAAGAGCTTGAGAGATTGAGGGAGACTAGAATTGTTTCTTCATAATTCATTGCTTTCCATTGTGCCCCATGGGCTGAATATAAAAGGTACATAGGACTAACACCTGGCGGCGGCGGCGGCGGATGGTGGTGGGGATCGGGATCTGAATCGATGTTTTTTTTTTGGATGAAGAGGATCGCTGGACTCTGGATACCAGATGTTATGTTGATGGATATTTGGGAGATAACTAGGCCTTATGCTTTGCCAAGAGCTTGAGAGATTGAGGGAGACTAGAATTGTTTCTTCATAATTCATTGCTTGCTTTCCATTGTGCCCCATGGGCTGAATATAAAAGGTACATAGGA
>Ga0182004_10001439_pt1 | contig 17420 bp, 10 predicted proteins | sample Sormic07211540_1_FD_120479 | JGI IMG/M metagenome (GOLD analysis project Ga0182004, IMG submission 120479) | Endophyte microbial communities from Sorghum bicolor roots, Mead, Nebraska, USA - 072115-40_1 MetaG | ecosystem: Host-associated > Plants > Roots > Unclassified | place: USA: Nebraska...
AAATTTGATGTGTGATCATGTTTGTAATTAATGTAACCTTATGTAAAGTAACAGTATATATATAAATGAATTGCATGTTGCAATGGTTGACATGATCTCTAGGCTTCAGTAGTTTGAATATTATATATATATATATATGATGTATGTACATATTAAAATATAAAATGGAAAAAAGGTTCTGGTGGGAAAATTTAGAACTGGGCGGGAGATTTAAAATTTTTAACACAGGCGGCTATATAATGAGAACCGCCTGTAGAAAGTTCATTTCTACAGGCGGGTTGCATAGCTGAACCGCCTGTAGAAATCTATTTCTACAAACGGTTCTAAGTTACCCGCCTGTGGAAACTCTTGATTTCCACAGGCACCCAGCGCAGGCGGTTCTCCAAACCGTCTGTGAAAAGGGGTTGGGAACCGCCTGTATAGTGCTTCTGTGTACTAGTGGTTGTCGGTGACAAATGAAGATGTTATTAACCAAAAATATTGGCTACAACCAAATGAGCTGCTGAACCTGGCACCCAAAAGGTAGATTTCCGAATTATTTATGCGAAATAACTTGTTTGTTTGAAGATATCAAGGGATAATGAATAAACATTTGGTCATTGTAATTACTCAACCATGCATGCAGCAAGCATTTGGCATTGAATTAATCTAAGTTTAACTAAATTGCAGAGGAGGAAGGGCAGATCAGGACCGCTATGCAGAATTATTTATGCGATCGATCCTAATTATATATAGAATTTTGTAAATAAAATATTCTGAATAAAAAAACCTCTTTATCGTATTAACCATACACATCTGACTCCAGTGACATATAGAATGTTTTTAATATTTAAGTTTTTTTTCAGAAGAAAACTTATAGGCACTATGTAATAGACACATCTTATAAATATATGCAGAAGATAAACACGAATACGAATAATATCTACAGAAAGTGTATGGCTACCATCAACAACTTCTATCTAGCATCGTGTGTTCTTATAAATTCATTAGCTATAGGTCAGGGGCAGAGACAGGGCCGGTGCTTGTGGAGGCTGCAGCACCGGTCCGGACAACAAACACTTTGGCCTTGTTTAGATGCACCAAAATTCTAAAGGTTTATAAGATTCCTCATCACTTCGAATCTTTAAACACGTGCATGGAGCATTAAATATAGATGGAAAAATAACTAATTGCACAGTTTATTGTAAATCGCGAGACGAATCTTTTGAGTCTAGTTAGTCTATGTTTGGACAATGTTTGTCAAATAGAAACGAAAATGCTACAGTGCCAAACTTCAAAAAAAAATGCATCTAAACAAGGCCTTACACACTTTTGCTGCTCCAACTACTTGACACCACAACATCGTATACTACTTAGCATCAAAATATGGTCAAACTAGTAGTGCAGCTATAGCACCTTTCCTTGCCTCTGTTCTCGCTCTACTAGGGTTACATTCAGATTGTCATATGTTACAACAACCAAATGGAAATTCTAAAACTTGAAAACCGTTGCAAGCATTGTTTGATTTTTTTTTTTGCAAGCAATAACAAAGTGAAAATATAGACTTGATTTTTGTAATCTCTAGGGTTCGATCCGAATTCTCATCCACCTAGGAGAGCAATGGTTCAGTTCACGCACCACCGCAAAGTCTTACGACCGATCCCTTCCTTCTTCCTCCCGTACGTGGCCTCCATCCATGCTCACACATGATCCAGCAATGAGGTAACCTGTAGTCAAGGATGTCAGCGCACGCCTCTTCACCGGCCAGATAGATAGGATAGGACTAGTTCTTTGTAATTTAGTCAAAAACTAGATAGCCTCTCCTTTGGTCCATGGCGGATGCAGCAGTGTATGAATGGCCGGCAGTGCTTCGGCACCATTGTTATGTACCTCATCACACTGCTAATAAAAAGCTCGTGCAGTTCTACTCTCTCACAAAGGAGAGAGTAATTAAGGGAGAAGAACCATGCGTTGTGGATCTACCCCTCTAGCTGCACCGGCTAGGCTCTGATCTCCTGCATGTGTCGCTGTCTGTGCTCTTGGCTCCCCTTCCTGCATGGTGCACCCCATCTTGCCGCTGTGCTACCTGGACGCTGCTCCCAACCTACCCTGCACGCTGCAAGCCCACACCGGGCTGCCTGAACGTGCGTGCCACTACGGGCTCTGCAACCCGAGCCGCTGCTTGCCTACTAGCAAGGGAGCAGAGGTGACATTGAGAACCCTGACTCCATGAGGGAGCAGAGGGGAGAGATATGAGGGATAGTTGTGAGTAACACTATGCCAGAAAAGTACATTAGTCACGCATCTAGATGGTTATTAGTGACGCATAAAGAACACGTCACTTATATTGTGTCTCTTATGTGAACATATCGGTGACGCATAAATACGCGTCACTAATGAACTTTGGAGGCGATGCGTTCAGCTGAGACACGTCACTAATGCCCTTCGGAGGCGATGCGTTAAGCCAAGACGCGTCACTGATGACCCTTGAGTGGCGACGCGTTCAGCCGAGACGCGTCACAGATGACCCTTGAGCGGCGACGCGTTCAGCTGAGATGCGTCACTCACGTGGAACTCAACAGTGACACGCCTTGGCTAAATGCGTCACTAATGACAATTTACAAAAACAAAAAAAAGAAAATTCTCCATCATGTTCCGTTATGCATTACAAATATTTCATCCGTTTCAGCAATCAAATTCTTTACAAACTTCAGATATAACTCATCTACAGAGCATCTACTCGAGTTGTTGCAGCCTAGAAGATTTCTAATAACACATGAGTAGCAACATAGAAGATGTCTAACAGTACATAAGCTGTAACTACATTGAGTATAAGGTGTTCTTGTGATCCTGCAAAACCATTATAAACCAAAGTACAAATTTAGAAGTGCCAACAGCAGAGAATCTATAATAAGCTATAAGCAATAAGGTTTACAACTGACAATGTTCAGAAAGGACGACATGCAGCAGCTCTCTTGCAGCATTGGAAATGTACGGAGCATACTTGAACATGCATTAAAAAGGACAAAGAAACACCTTCACGTGCAAGTTGCCATTGTATTTGCAATTCATATCGAAGGAAAATCTGCTCTCAACCTACAGCAAAGTAGAAAATTATGAGACTACTTGGTACAACCTGAATGTACAACATTGGTTCGATAAAAGAGCAGACCCATTGTTGGAGGCTCCCAATGAGTTGGGTCTGGGGAAGGAGTGAGACAGCTCTCACCACTGCACTAGGCATGCCCTTCAACAAATACCCTCAGCAGTTGTGTTCTAATATAAGAGTGATTTATATATGGGTATAAATTCATCTATAAAAATTTCAGCACATCAATATGCTCAGCAGTTGTGTTCTAATATAGAAAAAAAAGTTTCTGCAAGAAATGTCAACTTCTGTCCAAGATATTTAAGGCATCAGGTCTCAGGCAACATTGCTCAATTATATCTAAAATGCTAGGAATAAGACTTACTGAATCAATATAGAAAATATAGATACAGTATGACATCCATACATGTGACCTTTCTATCACACAGACCACTCTATACACATAGAACACATTTTCAAATAGATATTATTAAAAATTCTAAGCAACACTATGACATAGTAAGGCTCTCAGATACTTTTATACAGGATGAGTTTATAAATACTTATTGGTGCTTTGATGTAACAAGAGCTCATAGGTAAAATATTACTTTGGGATTGTACAATTACTAGTTGATTAGCCTAGCATTTTTCTTATATCGTACCTTGTTGTACTGCTCCTTCAAGTAGCTTAAGGGTCCTAATTATTAGATGTGAGTTGCATTGATTTAAGCCTTCGAATCCTGCTTATTTACAGCGATACCTAATCAATATTTTGGAATGTCATTGTGAAACTTATGTATACACACAAGGCCATGCATAAGCTAATCAATATTTTGGAATGATAAACAACAACAATGACAGCGCGTGTTCATGCTAATAGGTATCGTAATGAAGCAGCTCATGAGCTGGTTTGATTGGGTTATCTATGTACCGAAGGGGAAGGGATCATTATTTTGTACACTACCGGATGGGGGGTTCGCCGTGTGTCTGGCGCACACGGCAAAGCCCAAACCGCACACGACAAAGGTTTTGCCATGTGTTGCTCACGGCGAAGAACACACGGCAAACCCTTCCACGGTGAACTTTACCTTTACTCATGGCCAAATTGCGGGCACACGGCGAAGCTTTGCCGAGAGTCAATCTTGACACACAGTAAAAAAAAAGGTGACGGACGACGGGAGACGGTTTGACAGTAGGGTTTGTCGTGCCGTGTGCCAGTGTTGGACACACGGCAAACCCCCTTCCCAGGTTTGGCACAGATAAAAACAAAAAAATCTAAAAAAAGGAGATTTTTTTGCACCTGCTGGCCAAGTTCTGAATTTTTTGCATCTTTGCGTCCCATGGGATTTGAACCCATGACCTCTCTCTCACACATTTCCTCTTTTAACCATTGCATCATACTATGACTTGTGTTTATATTGCATTTCGATTCCTCAGATATTATACTAAATTATGTATAAATGATTATTTGAGGTCCTGAATGATTTCAAATCAAAACGTTGTCAACTACAAAGTTTCATAACTTTTTGGGATCTACAATTTTCATTTAAGAAGTTTCTCCTTCCGAGGTCGTTTACAAAATTTGAATTTTAAATTTGAGAAATTCAAACGTAGTTTTTGTATGACAAGATGATTCCAAAACAAAACGTTTTCAACTACAAAGTTTCATAACTTTTTGAGATCTACAAAGTTTATTTAGAGTTTTTCCATCCGAGGTTATTTAAAAAAATTCATATTTTAAAATTTTCAATTAAAATTTTCTCGTTTCAAAATCAATAAATACTGAAAATAATTAAGAAATAGCAAACGATTCCGAAAAATTCCCAAATTTGGACACGACACAGACTATGTGGTGTAGTGCCTATAGAAAAAGTTTCGAAATCAAACTCAAATATGAAAGTCGAATCTACTCCAACTCATGCTCCTTCACTCATAACTCTATGAAACTTCTACAGAAATTGTCCGGTTTCTACACATCATACGTGACAACTTGTTCGAAATCTTCCCAAACTTTTTCTATGGCCTCTGTGTATGATAACATGACATATGTACAGGTTTTAGGATTTACGCAATAAAATAGCATTTATTCGGCGTCATGTGTGCTAACCACAGCATTCGAAAGTCATTTCTGTTTTGAATGTGTGTTCTCAGATAGGGTTGGGTAACATAAATATCATTTTTTCGATATTTTTTCCAACTATTTCACTAACTCGTAGTTCAAATTTGACCGCATCCGGAAAAATAAAAATAAATGTTGTTAATCGTAAAAATATAACAAACATGTTTCAAATTTTATGAAATTTGAGTATGAAATTACAGATGGTGATTGTGTAGAGAAGAAAACATTTGGAGGGCAAAATCTAAAAAAAAAGACAAATTGACCCTGGCACACGGCAAAGTTTGTGTTTGCTGTGTGCGAGCCTCAAGCATACGGCAAACCCAGGCTTTGCCATGTGCCTAACGGCCGCACACGACAAACGTTGAAGCTAGGAGTGGGCGTTACCGTGAGGTTAGCTTTTGTTGTGTGCCCTGTTTTTGTTGTGTATTGCTCACGACAAAGATTTAATCGTCGTGTGCCTGGTGTTTACCGTGTGTAACACATGAAAAAGGCCAGGTATACCGTATGCCTGGCGTTTGCTGTGTGCGTGGGCTGAGCATACGGCAAATCCACCCTTTACCATGTGTTGCTCACGGCAAACAGACGGGCACACAACAAAAGCCGGCTCTCTGGTAGTGGTACCTAATACTACCGGAATCTGGCTCGAATCTCGCTCTTTGCTAAGTATCAAATATGGTATGCAAAGTGTTTTTTCGCTCACAAGGCTTCTTTGCCGGTGTTTGTCTAGTATTTTTTTATACTCAGCAAAGAAGCATCTTTGCTAATTGTTTTTTTACACTCGGGCAGAGTGTTAAAAAAACACTAGGCAAAAAGAAAATCAAATTGAATTTTGAAGCCCTAAATAAATTCAAATCAAAAAGTTTTTCAACTACAAAGTTGTATAAATTCTTAAAATCACCATGTTGGATGAACAAATGATCAAACAACCAAAACAAACTTTGTAAATCTTGAGAAGCTATGAAATTTTGTAATTGGCAACTTTTTCATTTGAGTCCATCTTGGCATGCAAAACTACGTCTTTATTTAAAAAATTTAAAATTTAAATTTTCAAAACGACCTTGGATGGAAAAAAAACTCTCTAAATAAACTCTGTAGATCTCAAAAAGTTATAAAACTTTGTAGTTGATAACTTTTCAATTTGAAATCATCTCGTCATATAAAAACTATGTTTTAATTTTGTCAAATTTAAAATTTAGATTTTGTAAATGACCCGATGGAGAAACTACATAGATGAAAATTGTAGATCTCGAAAAGTTATGAAATTTTATAGTTGATAACTTTTTTATTTGAAATCATTTTGTAAAAGAGGAAGGAGATGGGGTGGGGCCTCCTGAAAAAAATCCTATTTTTTCAAGTTGTTTTCGTTGCTTTGCCAAGTATCGGCAAAAACTTCTCTATTGACAAAAAATTCACCGTGTAGTTTTTATCGAGTGTGGCACTTAGCAAAGCACCAATATACGGTAGTGAGGACTTAGCTGTAATTGTCGCTAACGATTCTGTTAGCCAATAAGTAATGAAGAGCCTAGTTTTTTTAAAAAAGAAATCTGACAAGCGGTGACGATACGGGCAGCTCAACGAGAGACGACTTCCAGAAAAGAAAAAACAAAAAGAAAAAAAGAAACGAGAGACGAGATCACAAATCTGTTGGCATTCTGTTGGGCCATAAAACACACCACGGCCCACTCTCCGGAGCCGCCTTTGTGCTCGGTGCGGCGGCGCAGCCTCCCCCAACGAGCCGCCCGGCGCTGATCGCGGAGATGGAGCTGCAGGGTCCCAGTGCCAAGAGGATGAGATCGGAGGACATCGCAGCCGGTGAGCCCCCGCCGCGGGCAATGGAAGCCACGGAGGCGGCCAATCCCGTACCTACAACCAACAGCAAAGAACCGCCGGCGCCGATCGCGGAGATGGAGCTGCAGGGTCCCAGTGCCAAGAGGATGAGATCGGAGGACATCGCAGCCGGTGAGCCCCAACCGCGGGCAACGGAAGCCATGGAGGCGGCCAATCCCGGACCTACAACCAACAGCAAAGAACCGCCGGCGCCGCCGTCTGAAGCTGGCGGCGGCGAAGACGACGACGTCGACCGCATCAGCGGCCTTCCCGACGCCGTCCTCGGTGAGATAGTTTCGCTTCTCTCCACCAAGGAAGCCGGTCGTACCCAAATCCTCGCCTCCCGGTGGCGCCACGTCTGGCTCGCCTCCCCTCTCGTCCTCGACGGCACAGACCTCTACACCATGCCCCAGGCCGACAACCACAGCACTAAGAAGTTTACCGCCGCCGACGAGGCCCTCGCCAGCGTGGTCTCCCGCATCCTCTCCGCCCACCCGGGCCCCGGCCGCCGCTTCTGCGTCCCGCCGCACTTTCTCCAGGACCGTCCGGCCACCGTGGACGCCTGGCTCAGCTCCCCAGCGCTTGCCAACCTCCAAGAGCTTGATTTCTGGGAAGGGAAAGATATAATGATATATAGGTATATGCAACCCCGCTCTCCATTGGCACCGCCACCTGGCTCTACTTTCAGGTTCTCAGCTACCCTCCGAGTTGCTACCTTCGGCAAATGCGAGCTCCTGGGTAGCTCCGTGGAGGGGATTCACTTTCCCCACCTCAAGCAGCTCGGCCTTGAAGATGCCAGCATCTCCGAGGGCTCATTGCATACCATCATTTCCAGCTGCCCTGTCCTGGAGTGCCTGCTGCTTAAAGGCATCTTTGGGGTTGGCTCCCTCCGGATTAGCTCCAATAGCCTCACAAGCATTGGCGTGGATGCTGATCGTCTTAGGGACAATCTCCAGTTCTTACAGGAAGTCATAATTGCCGATGCCCCTTGTCTTGAAAGATTTTTCTATCTTGGTGTTGGTGCATACAAGCCAACCAATTTAACTGTGATCTCCGCACCTAAACTGGAGACCATAGGGCGTGTTAATGATGGATGGTTTGGTCGTCCCAGGCTTTTGTTTGGCACCATATCTATTCAGGTAGCCATGGCATTTTGTTTTCTTCCCATGAAAAGGCTGCTGAGTTTTGTTTTCTGCTACAGAGGTTTTCATATCATCTGCATTTGCACATTGCTTGATGTTTTGTTCGTTGCTTGATCCAGGGATTTAAAGTTGTAAGATTGACAATGGCATTGAGCAATGTCAAGACTCTAGCTATCACATCATATTATATTAATCTTGATACGGTCATTGAGTTGATGAAATGCTTTCCATGTCTCGAGAAGTTGTACTTGTACATAAAGGTGACAGTTCTTCAGTTACAGTTTCTGGATCACATTATTCATATATTCTTTTTATTGACTTGGTGTTAATCCTTCTACTAATCCGGTTTGAGTTTCCCATTTTGATTTGTTTTGTTCTTCAGTCTTGTATTTCAGGGAAAATGAATAGGAACCGGTGGTGTTGGAATCGCAATATTTCAGGAGAAATGAATTGGTGGCGTCGTAAACATAGGGATTTCATTAAAAGCTCTGATATACATCTCAAGAAAATAGTGATGACATATCGAGGCATCAGATCACAAATCAACTAAATTTGCGTCATTCTTTCTACTGAATGCGAGAGAGTTAGAGTTAATGAGGCTCGAAGTTGTAGCCAGTGATTACAATGACGCTTTTTTTGCAGAACAACATAGAATGCTTCAGATGGAGAAAAGGGCCTCGAGAGGTTCACGGTTACATTTTACAAACAAAATTTGTACCCATGGTATACATGTTAATCATGTTCGTGATTTGTCTGTAGCAAATCCCATCGAATGTAGATGGTAGAATTTGTTTAGGTCTTTCACCTTGGTGTTGCCACTCATTTGGTATTCGTCGGAGCAACTATTTCTCATGAATTGTAGTGCTTTGAATATCTATTACCTGGAACAATATATGCTCACTCTTAGTTTATGTTATATGAGATAAACTGCCTATAGTAGAAATAGCAAAATGAGAGCCATGTGCTATTGTGCAATATTGCTGCAGTAGACATTTTTTTTTTTTTGAATTCTGAGTGTCTGCAACCTCCTCAGTAGATTTATGAAATCTCCATTTGGTACTACATGTTGGTCCTGTAAATTCCAATTCCAGGAAGCAGTGCTGTACGTAGTTAGTCATCTCTGTCTTATTTACAAAATCACCAATTAGCATTGCTATCAAGACAAAAAAAAAAGGTTCAGACATTTTACAACATCAGGCACCTGGCATCTGAGACACAGGACAAGCATGGTTCAACTACTGCATCCAATGATGAACTCTACCATCACGGTTTGCAAAGAAGCGGACCTGCTGCTCAGCTGTAAACTCCAGATCTTTGCAAGGTTTTCTAAGGCACTAGGAAGGAGTCATCGAGATCATCTGGGCTTGTGGTTGTGGCTAGGCCTTGTTTAGTTCTTGGGGTGAAAATGTTTTGGGTACTATAGCATTTTCGTTTCTATTTAGTAATTATTGTCCAATTATAGACTAACTAGGTTCAAAAGATTCGTCTCGCATGCAATTAGTTTTTTTATCTATATTTAATGCTCCATGCATGTGTCGCAAGATTTGATGATGGGAATTTTGAAAAGTTTCTGGATTTTTGGTGTAACTAAACAAGGCCTAGCTTCCCAATTAGATGCCCCTTTTGTTTTCACATACATTAGTATCTTAAAAGGGACCCTCCTATCATTCTGACATGGTTCCACTGTACAATTTTTCAAAAAAAAAAGAGCATCTACAGGTTTTGGTAATTGCCTGGGGTTGGCAATTGCACTTGCACCGTCAGATAGATCAGGAATTGATGAATGGATGTGTTTATCTCCACAAACATTAAAGGTGCATTTGATAAGGATATAGATTCTCATAGGAACAGGTTTCAAGTGATAGATCAGAACCAATTTATGAAACCGTTTGGCTATTAGGATGGATTCTAATTCATAAGAAAAAATATTTCAAACCCATTTTTTGTGGTTGAAGGACAACTTAAATAAATTCCATATTAACTTGTCGCACTAAAAGAAGATGATATAACTAAAAGAATACAATTGCTAGCACATAAGTGAGCAAAATAAAAGAAAGAGAATCACCTCCAAAACCACAGTTTGGTCGATTCAAGTGCAGTGGCAAAGAATGAGAAATATTTCTGGGCTGAAACCTTGAATCGTTTTCACTGCTATCACATATAGGTGTTGTTTCTTCTTATTATGGAGAGAGTAGAAGCTAATTAAGGTTGCCAAACGGCTCCAAAATGTAGAGTTTTCATAACCCACCCTGCACCCTCAATACGTAGTAGCTTGTTTGTGTTCGTCAGTTCACCACCTCCTAAGAGCCACTGCTCCCTTTGTCACTGTGTTTTCTTGGTTTCGGATATGTGGTGGATGTGATGAGAGATCTTTGGTGCTGAAATTTTGGAGGTTGTAATTTTGTTTTTAAGCGTGAGGACCCTTTTTTAATGAAGGAAAAATAAAGAAATTTTGGAGGATTCAATTCCTATTAAGAATTTATAATTTTCTTATAAGAGCCTTTGGAACCAAGGATTGAAACCTATGAATTTCTTATTCTTATGAAATGAGTTATTATATAGGACTTCCGCAGGAAAATAAGCATGAGGACCATCCTCATGTTTTGTTTTCCTATGTCTTTGGTTTCCTATGTTCTCCCTATGTACCAAACGCTTCATTCATAACTTTCCAGTTTCCTATAAGATTTCAATTGTATGGACATTTCAATCTTATGTTTTGCCGATTTCTATGTCTTGAGAATCTGTACGTTGAAAAGGGGACCTGAATGTTGGAGGATGCGTTTTGTTCTTTCTATGTACCATCAACACACTTCATTTTAACTTTCCTATATCTGGTTTCCTATAGGATTTCAATTGTATGCACATTTCAATCTTGTGTTTATCTATTTTTTATGTTTTGAGAATCCATACGTCCAAAAGAAGACGTGGTCACGTGGATGATGGAGGATGCATTTTATTCTCGCAATAATACTATGACCCTTTTGTATTGTCCTTGCTTTTGCTGATCTGTATTCTTTACGATAAATTACAAGTGCTTCAACTTAGGTGTACATCAGGTATGCATGGAACTCCACCTCCACCTGAGGCACTTTTTTTTTTTTTGACAAGTCACCTGAGGCACTTGAATTTTCCCTACATCACTGAGTCAAGGCACGACTACGAGGTGGCGTGCAACACGACAGCAAAGGCAGCGACGAGCAGCTCAGCATGCAGCGAGGTGACGACATGGCACATGCCCCGACGAAGGGGGTGCGATGGTGGTGCTGGGCAGTAGGTGGAGGGTGTGATGGTGGTGCTGGGGCAGTGAGCGGCAACATGCGGTGCGAGTATGAGGATGAGAGGACAGTGGAGCGGAGCAAGGAGATGACCAACGTTGCCATGAAACGATGAGAACAGAACCAACAAATGGTGAAGAGTTCGCCTATAAAAGGGAGGGCAGAGGGGATCAATGATGTGGTGACGGATTCATGAAAAAAGAACACATGTCAGCATAGAGGAGAATAAGACGAACCTTATAGTGGTGAAGAAATTTGTCACGGGACACTAGAGAGATGGCCAAAAGAGGTCGTCTCGAACGTTCATTGGAAGAATTTTGGCTTCATATCTATGGAGTTTAGGGCAACGCCTCGTGAAACAGAGACTAAACCTACAATCAATGCAGCGAAAAAATGCCAACATACATATATACCTAAGGTTTTGGGCAAGGGTTTCCTAATTTCAAAATGCATTAGTTTCACAGATAAAAAAAATTCTAAACCATCTACAATTACTACTGAAGTCAAAAAAATTATCTAATGCTAAAAAAAATCCCTAAAAAGTATTGGAGATAGAATAAAGGATGATGAACTCAAAGAAAATATTTTGGGCTCATGAAAGATTATTAGAATTTCAAATAAAAAAGATTAAGATCATGGAAAGAGGAATTAATTTCTAAAAAAGCTAGAAAAAATTTCCGGAGTGAGATAATTGTCTCCTATACGTATTTTGAAAATGGTTTTCACTCATGAACATGAAATGCGACCAGCATGAATGCAAAACCTTGCCAAATAATTGAAAACTTTGCATGTTCATTTTAACTTTCACACTAATTTATTTTTCACACTAGCTAAATATTGGAAAATTTTATGAAAATTACCAAATTGTATAATCTATTTAGTGTATACTATTTATAACACAAAATAGAAATTTTGGGGTGTAACATGGAGACGTCATACAAAATTTTGTAACGAGGAGAAGCTCACCTTATCAAAGAACTGCTGAGAAAAATGTGTCAAGACACTTGCAGTTTCTTGATTTATCATCCATATAAGCTCTACACGAGGACAATGCGGATGTGGCCGCAGTTAATGAACGGATTGCTCTGTACAACCAAAATGATACTCACTTCGTTTCAAATTGTAAATTCTTCTAATTTTTCTAGATATACATAGATTTTGCTACGTACCTAGATATATACAATTTAGAATGGAGGGAGGACGATATAGTCAAAGTGGTGCTCATAATGTGTGTAACTTCCATGGTATTCTAATCAATGTATAAACATATTTTTAAAAGAAACTTTTCACAACAAAATATGTTATGCTATGCAATCATGATGAGTACAACGTATATTAATGTTGAATGCATTCATGTTGGTTGCAAATTTTCAGAATATTTTCATAGACCAATTAGAATGTTTTGGGAGTTTTCCATTTTTCACGACATAAATGTACCTTTTAACCTTCTAGACATATTGTCATGGGATTTATATTCAACGTATACCAATCTATTGCTATGATTTGCTCTTAAATTTTAGAAGCTTAGATATATTTTCTCTAGTTTAAAAAGCTTATCAAATAATTATTAATTTTTTATATAACTAAAGAAGACAAAAATATCTCAAGCTAGGAGAAAGAGGCACTTTACATGGCTTTGAAAGTTTATACATGAGACAACTAAAATTGTATAACCATAGTGATAATTTAGGAGATAAAAAATAATTTTTTAATGCTATAATAATATGCAATATTTTTTAGAATTGCAAATTACAACATAGACACCTACAACACACACACATCTCCATCCTTATGAGCACCTCCAAAGAATTGAGTCAGTAGATCTTGAGATTCACGAAGTCAACATAGATATCTCACATCGAGAGGGACGTCGCCTATCACTAAAAGTATAGCACCATTAGAGCAACTCCAGCAGAGCCCCTACTTAACCCTCCATAGCTAAATATAGATATCCAAGCTAAAAAACATCACTCTAATAGGACCCCTACTATAGACCTTATATTTATTTGAGCACTCAAATCATCCCTCTAGATCCAATTCCTATTGGCCCAACACCCCGAGCACCATCCTGCGGCTTTGATGTGCGCTCGCAAAAACTCCCTCCACTCCGACGACTGTCTCCAATCCGACAACCTCCTCCGCTCCATCCCCCTCTACCGCATAGGAATCTCTTCCCTTTGTCGCACCCTTCGACGGTCCTTCCCCTCTCTCCGATGGCCCTTTCCGTGGGCGGTAGGGGCACTGTCGACGAGTCGAGCAGTAGGGGCGCTGCGAAACAAGTCGCACCCTCCCAACCAAATGGAACATTGAGAGGAGTTCCCATGTCAATCACTTCTATTCCTCTCATCAACCCGTCTGTAGCACTCATAGCCACAACTCTAACTCGCTTATTTCCTAATAATTGTTATACCTCACAAGTCACGTTATTTTTCTTATTGTGGGCAGGAAGGGCATAGTGGATGAGGAGCATCGTGGATGGGTCAAGTAGGCTCCTGGGCAGTGACGGCAGGTGTGGCAACAACATCTCCCGCTTTGGGGCCGCCGACGTCTCCTACTTGGGGCAGTGCAGACGGATCGAGCAAGCTCGTGGGTGATGGCGGCAGGGGTGGCGCCGACATCTCCTACTCGGGGCAGCGCGGCCAGATCCACCGGTCCAGAGGAAAAAGGAAAAGAGAATGATGAATGGGTCTCATTTGTCATTGGCTAATGAAATAGATTTGGGATCTAAATTTGGGTGCTGCTATTAGAGTAGAAGCATAAATACCCATAAAAAATGGGCAAAGCACAAAATCTGATTTGAGTATCCCTAGCGTTGCTTTTAAATTTTAAAATAATTCTAAAAAAATACGAGCACCTGTTTTAGTTGAAGACTGCCTTGTTTAGTTTCCAAAAGTTTTCAAAATTTCTCATCACATCGAATCTTGCGGCACATGCATGGTGCATTAAATATACATGAAAATAAAAATTAATTGCACAGTTTATCTATAAATTACGAGACGAATCTTTTAAACCTAGTTACTCCATGACTGGACAATGTTTGTCAAATAAAAACAAAAATACTATAGTTCGAAATCCAAAAATTTTTGAGAACTGAACAAGCTAGGCCTTAGAATGTAGTTAGAACTTAGGCCTTGTTTAGTTTATCCCAAAAATCAAAAACTTTTCAAGATTCCCCGTCACATTGAATCTTGCAGCATATGCATGGAGCACTAAATATAGACGAAAATAAATACTAATTGCACAGTTTACCTGTAAATCGCGAGATGAATCTTTTAAGTCTAGTTACTCTATAATTAGACAATATTTGTCAAATAAAAACGAAAGTACTACGGTTCCGAAAACTAAAAAATTTTTAGAACTAAACAAGGCCTTAAAATATCATATATCAGTACGTAATAATATGCAGAACCGTGCCAAATGGTGGCGAGATTAAAAAAAAGAAGAGACGTGACCTCAAAAGCCTGTTTGCATTCTGTTGGCCCGTAAAACCCAGCACGGCCCACCCTCACACAGTCACACACACGGCACACCAGAGTCCAGAGCCGCAGCCGCCTCTGTTGCCTGGTGCGGCGGCGCAGCTCCCCACAATCCTCCGCCCGCCGGCCGCGGAGATGGAGCTGCTGTGTCCCAGTGCCAAGAGGAGGAGATCCGAGGACCTCGCAGCCGATGAGCCCCAGCCGCGGGCAACGGAAGCCACGGAGGCGGCCAATCTTGGACCTGCAACCCAGAGCGAAGAGCCGCCACCGCCGCCGCCGTCAGAAGCTGCTGCTGGTGGTGGCGGCGGCGGCGGCGAAGACGACGTCGACCGCATCAGCGGCCTCCCCGACGCCGTCCTCGGTGAGATAGTTTCACTTCTCTCCACCAAGGAAGCTGCTCGTACCCAAATCCTCGCCTCCCGGTGGCGCCACGTCTGGCTCGCCTCCCCTCTCGTCCTCGACGGCACAGACCTCTCCACCGAGCCCATGGCCTACCGCCGCGACGATAAGAAGTTTGACGCTGACAAGGAGGCCCTCGCCAGCGCTGTCTCCCGCATCCTCTCCGCGCACCGGGGCCCCGCCCGCCGCTTCTGCGTCCCGCCTCACTTTCTCCAGGACCGTCCCGCCACCGTGGACGCCTGGCTCAGCTCCCCGGCGCTTCACAACCTCCAGGAGCTTGATTTCTGGGAACGGAATGATATGAAATATTTGTATATGCAACCGTCTCCGTTGGCATCGCTACCTGCCTCTACTTTCCGGTTCTCGGCTACCCTCCGAGTTGCTACCTTCGGCAAATGCGAGCTCCTGGATAGCTCCGTGGAAGGGATTCACTTTCCCCATCTCAAGCAGCTTGGCCTTGAAGATGTCAGCATCTCGGAGGGCTCACTGAATACCATCATTTCCAGGTGCCCTGTCCTGGAGTGCCTGTTACTTAAACACATCTTTGGGTTTGGCTGCCTCCGGATTAGTTCTAATAGCCTCAAAAGCATCGGCGTGGGCGCTGATCGTCGAAGGGACAATCTCCAGTTCTTACAGGAAGTTATAATTGTCGATGCCCCTTGTCTTGAAAGATTTCTCTATCTTGGCAAACCAATGACTTTAACTGTAATCTCTGCACCTAAACTGGAGACCTTAGGCTGTCTTGATGATGAATGGTTTCTTCATCGCAGGCTTGTATATGACACCACATCTATTCAGGTAGCCATGGAATTCTATTTTTTTTCCCATGAAAAGACTGCTGAGTTTTGTTTTCTGTTACATAGAGGTTTTCATATCATCTGCATTTGCACATGGCTTGATGTTTTGTTTGATTGTTGATTCAGGGATTAAAAGTTGTAAGCATGACAACGGCATTGAGCAATGTCAAGACTCTAGCCATCGCATCAGAGTTTGTTAATCTTGATACGGTCATTGAGTTGATGAAATGCTTTCCTTGTTTGGAGAAGTTGTACGTAAAGGTGATAGTTCTTCAGTTACAGTTTCTGGATTACAATGTTCCTATCTTTTTATTGACGTGGTGTTAATCCTTGTACCAATGTGGTTTGAGTTTCCCATTTTGATCTGTTCTGTTCTTCAGTCTCGAATTTCAGGGAGATTGAATCGATGGCGTCGTAAATACAAGGATTTCATTAAAAGTTTTGATATCCCTCTCAAGACAATAGTGTTGAAGCAGTATCGAGGCATCAGATCACAAGTCAATTTTGCCTCATTCTTTCTACTGAATGCAAGAGAGTTAGAGTCAATGAGACTCGAAGTTGGAGCCAGTGACTGCAATGAGGCTTTTTTTGCAGAACAATATGCGATGCTTCAGATGGAGAAAAGGGCATCGAGAGGTGCACGGTTACATTTTATAAAAAAATTATGTACCCATCCTATGTATGTTGATCATGTCCGTGAGTTGTCTGTAGCAGACCCCTTCGAATGTAGATGTTAGAATTGCTCTAGGTCGTTCGCCCTGGGTTGGCCACTCTCATTTTGTATTTGTCGGAACAACCATTTCTCATTATTGTAGTGTTTTGATTATCTGTTAACTAGAAGTTTGGGATATTTAAACAAAATATGCTCGTTCTTAGTTTATGGTATATGTGATAAACCGACTGTAGTAGAAATAGCAAATATTAGAGCCATGTGCTATTGGGTAAGATTGCTGCAGTAGACATTTTTTATATCCAATTCTGGATATCAGCATCGTCCTCACTAGATTTATGAAATCTGTCATTTGGCACTACATATTAGTCCTGTAACTTCCAACTACAAGGAAGCACTGCTGTACATAGTTACATATCTCATGTGGTGTGGGGGACCTCAGGGCGTAGTGGTGTGAGATGGGTGGCCGTGGCTTGAATGCCTAGGTGGATGTGGCTTGAATGCCTAGGTGGCTCTGGCTTGAATGCCCGGCGGAGGAGGCACCGTGCTTGGTGCCTGTGCAGATGAGATCGGGAAACAGGGGAGCTGGGGGGGGGGGGGGGGGGGGGGGGAGAGGAGAGAACACACACAAAAAAAAAAAACAAACAA
>Ga0182004_10001440_pt1 | contig 17416 bp, 14 predicted proteins | sample Sormic07211540_1_FD_120479 | JGI IMG/M metagenome (GOLD analysis project Ga0182004, IMG submission 120479) | Endophyte microbial communities from Sorghum bicolor roots, Mead, Nebraska, USA - 072115-40_1 MetaG | ecosystem: Host-associated > Plants > Roots > Unclassified | place: USA: Nebraska...
GGAAACATAAGCTGCAAAATAATAAGGGAACAAAAATGAGTTAGTGGCCTGTTAACTGAGTGATGGCCATCGACCTTGTAATGCACGGGTATAAGTACCGGGCGCTGGTTCTGAATCGGCATCCAATGCCTAGACTCTGTTTCCATTGTCATTCAGTACACTCTATTAAAATTCAGTTAGAGTTCTTCCTATCGTTCTTTGTTCTTGTATTTCTTGCAGTTTAGGCTAGTTTCTACTAAGCAAATTCAGTCAGGCATGATCTGTAACCTGACACCCTGTTACATGGATCCGAGTTTAGTACCATGCATCCAATCATGAACAGATTTCCCTTATTATTTGTTTATAACAGATTTCCATTTCCAGTTGGGCGATACTAATGATGATTCAGCCATACAAGAACACTGTATTTTTCTGCTTTTGATTATTTGATTGGCTTAGTAGTCAGTACTATGTTCACATGCCCGGCTGAGATTAAAATTAATTTGTTTCTAGCCGAACCAGCCGAACCATGTAATCAAATTAGTTCAAATTCAATCTACATTGAATACTGCTTCTAGCTAATCAATTGAGTACTCCATAGCACTGTTGTCCTCTACAGCAACATTAGTACTTAAATGACTTTCTACGGTTAAGCAGCCACGGATTGCAACCTCACCACATTCACATGTCAACTATGTCCACTAAAGTTGCAATAAGCAAGCTACAGATCATAATTGTGGCAATTGTTCAGAAGACGTCTACCAGCATAATGCAAATGGATCCGTGACAGAGAAAACACACTCCCATCCCCCCATTGCTGTTGCCCACCTCCACTTTCCACTCTCCACTCCATTGCCCCGAGTACTTCACCCTCCTCGTCGGGGACTGGTTTGCCACCCCGTCCCCGCACGCCGACCTCAAGCAACGCGCTGCTCATCAATGGCGTCCGGGACTATGGCGACACGTTCGTCGGCAACGGCGGCGGGACGTACACCCCGACCCAATGCAATGCAAATCTACCTGCCTGGGTACTATCCAGGAGCAGATCCGGCGAAGAAAACATACCTGTCCAGGAGCACGAACAGCGGCAGCAACAAGCCGGGCACTGCATCGCCGTGCACCCGAGGAAAGCCGAACACTGCATCGTTTAATGGGCATTTCCCTCCCCATTTTTCTGGGTAGACATTAATCAGGTGGCCAGAGGGTAGGAGAGAGTATCGATTTGACCTGCATTGGAATCAGCAGCATATTTGAGCAGAGGGAGGAGGGCCTCGCCTGACTACTAGGAGAGAGGGGGGAGCAGAGCTACCTGCACCCTTTGCGTGCGGTAGTCAAATGGCAGAGAGCGAGAGAGAGTAAAGGCGAGTCCTGGGAGGTTGGAGAGGTCAGCAGTGGTCGGGGAGGGGAGAGAGATTTACTCGCGCTGCCCCCTGCTCCGTGGGCCTATAGCACGATCCATAAGGCGGCGTCTGCAGCCTTTGCTTCCCCTAAAAAAACTATAATTTTTATCTCATTGATTTTAGCCTGGACAATAAAAATTGGAGTCAAGATCTGCAGCCTGGACAATAAAACCTGTTTTATCTCGTTGATTTTAGCAGCTCAGGTGGGATAATAAAACATGAAGTCATGATCAGCTGACAGGGCTAATAAAACCGGATTTATGACCCGGTTTTAGCACATGGGCCCATGATAATAAAACCTGGCCTCATGATCTTCGCCGGGATGACCAGACTCTTGGCTTTCTCTGTTTCCTCAGCTTTAAGTGGTTAAACACCAAGAAACTTTGAAGTGATTTGTTAGCAGCTTTATCGGCCGCCCTTTCTGCCAAAGCCATTTCTCTGGACCAGACTCCTGGCTTTCTCTCTTTCCTCAGCTTTAAGTGGTTCAACTCCTGGCTTTCTTTGATTTTATAACTTTTTAAAATTATCTAAGATTTCTTGGGTCTCAGTCTCATCTCATGCCATGCACAACGCTCGCTGCATAGGGTTGGTTTCACTGCACGTCGGGGCCCGTGATGATTAATGATATGCCATTTGTTTTTGTTATACTAGTGTAGGAGTACGGAGTATTTGCGCAAAACGCTCGCTGCATAGGGTTGGTTTCACTGCTCGTCGGGGCCCACGATGATTAATGATATGTCATTTTTTTTGTTTGTTGGACGATGGATGGAGTTAAGGCGATGGACACCTGCTGCAGGACCAGGACTGCACTCCATTTCTCGTATCGTTCCTTCTGCTTTCTCGTATCGTTCCTTCCGCCCGTACTCGGCTTCTTCACTGTCCCTTTCTGCCAAAGGAATTTCTCTGGACCAGACTCCTGGCTTTCTCTGTTTCCTCAGCTTTAAGTGGTTAAACACCAAGAAACTTTGAAGTGATTTGTTTTGATTGATCACTGGTAGTTTGAGCTGCTGGGATAGTATTGAACATACATGTGTGGGAAGGAACATTCAGCCACCATGTGGTTTGGCGTTTCAGGTAAAACTCTAAATAAATTATTATTGTGGTATATTTCTTTGTCAATATAACCCGTCATAGATTCTACAACATTGTTTGGGTACTGTACTACTACTTTGGTTTCCCCAAGCACCCTACGGAATGATCCGTTAATGCAAACCCTTTCTCAAACACTAGTACACATTTCATGTTAATTTACTCCACCAGTCCATAGCGTTTGAAGTCAATCTAGTAGGATTTATCATCTCAGCATGTCCTTTCTATTTGAACTGCAACGGACTCCGCCAGAGCATTGGTAGACAAAGTTTCAAAACTCTTCCTAAGCTTTCTACTCCGTTGAGATCATTGAAATCAGAAAGTTATGATTCAGAAATCAGAACACATGTCTTTGTTCAAAATTGAGCTATTTTTTCTTCAAATCTGGGTGAAAGGGGGAGTATTTATCTTGTATAGATTCTACAACATTGTTTGGGTACTGTACTACTACTTTGGTTTCCCCAAGAGCCGTTGCCTACGGCCTTCACAAGATGCCAGTTAGCAGCGGAGGGAGGATAGTGCTTGTCTTTGATCTTGGTGGTGGTACCTTGGATATCTCCCACCTTAATATTGATCCAGGCATGGACATTGATATGGCTCTCTTCGATGTGAAAGCCATTGCCGGTGACACTCATCTTGGAGGGGCGGATCTGTCCAAGCCATCGTCTAGCGTGACGTGCACGCGCTCACACTGACATACCCCTTCACAGGGTAGTGTTGCTCTCGTCTCGTCTCGCCCACGCTTCTCTCTCCGCCTCTGACTGAGAAGGAAGATGGCGGCTGCCTCCAAGAGCGACGACGGCCCGGCGGTAGGCATCGACCTCGGTACGACCTACTCGTGCGTGTCCGTGTCATGGAACAGTCGCGCTGAGAAAGGAAGATGGCGGCCGCCTCCAAGAGTGACGACGGCCCGGCGGTAGGCATCGACCTCGGTACGACCTACTCGTGCGTGTCCGTGTCGTGGAACGGCCGCGTTGAGGTCATCGCCAATGACCAGGGAGAGCGTCTCACTCCGTCCGTTGTGGCCTTCACCGGCAACGAGATCCTCGTCGGCGACACCGCCGTGAACCAGGCCTCCTCGAATCCCACCAACACCATCTTCAGTTAGAACCACTAGCTCTTTGTTCAAAATTGAGCTATTTTTTCTTCAAATCTGGGTGAAAGGGGGAGTATTTATCTTGTATAGATTCTACAACATTGTTTGGGTACTGTACTACTACTTTGGTTTCCCCAAGCACCCTATGGAATGCTCCGTTAATGCAAACCCTTTCTCAAACACTAGTTAAAATGTAGACCGAAACCAGAAAACTCATGGGCCCCGAACTAGTTTTGAAGGGTAATATTGTATTTTAATGCCTTATGAGTAGCTTCTACAAATCAATGAAGATGGAGATTCTACAAACCACAACCTTGCTGCTTGCTGAACCCTGGCCGCCGCTTCATATCTTGTGTTCTATCCATTCAAGGGTGAGCGAATAGAACGGGAGATACGGTTGGCCTGGCCTCTTGGGTTTAGGGTTTCGTCCTCAGCCACGTCACTAGTTCACTACCAACTCCCTTGTCCTACCCCGGCCCGACTCCGCGTCCAGATGCGTGAATGATTGGTGTGGCGCCATGACTGGAATTTAGGTAAAGTAATCTACCTCGTTAATCTTTCTTGTTTGCTACATGCCGCATGCAGATTAGGATATATAAGGTTGAGCTATGCATATGCGCTGATTCACCTAGAGCAATTATGCTAACCAAAGTAACCAACTTTCTACTACGGGAGCACGTCTTGCTTAGGTAATTTTGTAATGCTCTTTGAAAATGATGGCAACACGATCAAATATTCTCGCATATCTCTCATCTAGCAATAACATTCAATTGTTCTTCAAAATAAGCAACAAAGCAACATGGTGGCCATAAAGCAACATGGTGGCCATCAAGGAGCAACAAGATATTAAAACAAAGAAGTGTCCATTACCATAGACTACACCGACTTTAGTTCTAGGGAAACTATTACACCACCAGGCAATCACAAAGTTCAGACTACTCGACCATAGTTAAATCCAAGTTCAGACACAACTAGACCAACATAGAGTTACTGTAAATCCAAGTTCAAGTTCAGACTACTAGAACACAACTGAATGCTACATAGAATTACTTCGGACCATCACTTCAGACCATCACTTCAGCTTCACTTCAGACCATCACCCTCTGCTTGTAGGGTGCACCCACCAGCTTCCTACTGCTGCCATCCATCCCATCCCTGCTACGCATCCCTTGCATTTCCCTGCTGCTGCTGCTGTGGAGGTTCCTGCTGCGCATCCCATGCATTTCCCTGTTGCTGCTGCTGTGGAGTTCCCTGCTGCGCATCCCATGCATTTCCCTGCTGCTGCTGCCGTGGAGGTCCCTGCTGCGCATCCCATGCATTTCCCTACTGCTGCTCCTGCGGCTGACAAAGATAAGAAAATGTTAATATCAGGAAAAGGTATAATTCAAGGTAATCCAGGAGTGCTTTCCAAACAGCCCTTTACTCCTTACATTTTGATCATTGTAAAGCCATTCCAGGAATTCTATCTTCTCTATATAGGTGTCCTTAGACCAAAACATCAACAGAGCTTTTGGATTGCTCAGTACATCTGCATACTTGTAGTATACATCTTTGTCAGGGCAACGATGTGCATTCAGATACCTCAGTGCTCCTAGTTTAGACATTGGGCCTTCATTTCCACCCCCACCCGTTGAATTCAGACTTGTGGTGGACTCATCAAGTGGAAGTGGTGTGAAATGCAGATTAAGTTCATTCCAGACATGCCCTTCCTGCAATGCAAAGTTTCAGTGCAAATTAACAACAAAACAAACAGTGATGTGGCGCAAAAAAAAAACGAGCAGGAGTGGGGCAAATACCTTATCTTCAGCTTTACGAAAGCTCTTTTGCAACTCTTTTATTTTTGACTTAAGCTTTTCAGCATCAACAGCCTTATACTTGATGGAACTTGTATGTTTTAAATTCATTGCGTATGCAACAGCACCCAAGAAGTCATCAGACATTTCAGAAAACCTGGGACACAGTTCATTCATTGTCTCTACCAGTATTCGCGGTTCTCCCTCAACCCATCTATGTATGCTCTTCCCGCTCTTGCTCGAGGGTGCCATAGCCACGCTGTTCTTCCTCAAGTGTGACTTGTTAGAAGAGTTGGATGAGCTGGTCAGCTGCAGCCATAAAGAAAGGGATATTTACATGCTGAAGATTGAATTTTATAAGGTTTGGCAGGACTTAAAACAGCATTATTGAAATTGAAAGTGCAATGCAATCTGTCAATATTAAAAAGGCATTCAAGCCGGTTTACCCGACAATGTAGTCTTAACCTGACGATGTGCCCTTAACCCGACCATGTGGTCTGATAAACGGAGTGGATGCCCTTAACTCGACCATGTGGTCTTAACCATGTCTTAGCCAGAGTGGATGCACCCGAACATGTGTTCTTAACCGGAGGGGATTCCCTTAACCCGAACATGTGTTCTTAACCGGATTGAGTGCCGTTAACCCGACCATGTGGTTTTAACCTGAAGATGTGCCCTATAAACCGTGTGGACCATGTGGTCTTAACCGGACGTGCCCTTAAACCTTAACTGGACGACGTGTCCTTAACCCGAATATGTGTTCTTAACCAGAGTGGATTCCCTTAACCCGAACATGTGTTCTTAACCGGAGGGGATGCCCTTAACCCGACCATGTCTCCTTAATAAAGGCCCTTAATGCCGACCATGTGGTCTTAACCTGACGTGCCCTTAACCGAACCTGTGGTCTCTTCTTAACCGGACGACGTGCCCTTAACCCGAACATATGGTCTTAACGGGAATGGTTGCCCTTAACCCGACCATGTGGTCTTAACCGGATGATGTGCCCTTAACCCGACAGTGTCTCCTTAACCGGAGTGGCTAGACTTAACCGGATTGGATGCATCTTAACCGGAATGGTTGCCCTTAACCCGACCATGTGGTCTTAACCAGATGATGTGCCCTTAACCCGACAGTGTCTCTTTAACCGGAGTGGCTAGACTTAACCGGATTGGATGCACCTTAACCCGATCTACCAGAACAGAATGCACAGTGCTACTGCAATGCAGCACGAAATCTGCAGAGCTGCTGCAATGCTTAGAAAATGCTGGTGCAACTCAGGAACAATGTGAATGCAGAGCTGACCAAATGTGACTAGAAAATGCTGGTCTAATGCATGTTTTTGGGGGCGCAGAGTTGCTGAGAGGTAGAACTGAGCGCCGAGCCGGGGGAGAAGGATGAACAAACCTTGGATTGCTTCTTCTCCGGCCGAAGTGAGTTGGATTGTTTCTTCTCTGGCCGATTTGAGTTGGATTTCTTCTTCTCCGGCCGATCTCCCGGGCGGTCTCCAGGATAGCTTGATGCCGCGTCTGCATTACTGCGATGCTTATATGTACACGGCAGCCGCGCGGTGGAGGAAAGGCGATTTGACGGGTGCATCGGGAGCAGCAGAGCTGCAGGAGAGGTGGGTGCGCTGTGACTGAGCTCCATTACTGCGACTGAGCTTCATGAGAGTTCCACGGGTGAGCTTCGTGAGCAGAAAAAAAAACTCCCCTTCGTGACGGACAGCTGCCGGCCCATTCCCCTTCCCCGACGTCCATTCGGCTCCCACCACCTCAACTCCCCTTCCCCGAAAAACCACCTCAACTCTCAATTCGTCTCCTTCCCAGTTTCAAAAAAAACTCGTCTCCTTCCCCGGCGGCGAGGCAAGGAGACGAGGCTGCGGCCGGCGGCGTGGCCAGCAAGGAAGCAGCGAGCAGCGCCGCAGTGGCTGAACAAATTGGAGCGGCGGTGGCACATCGAGCACAGGAGCGGCGGCATCGGAGCATCGGCGGCGGTATACTAGCTTCCTCTGCTCTCGTTCGCGGCTGGTTTAGGTTTAGGGTACATGCATGCTAGGTTTAGGTTTAGGGTACCGCTCCTGTGAGAAGAGGACAGTAGCATAAACTCTTGCTGCATTTGTTTCTGATTTTCTACAAGCATACATTGTACATTCTTATTAGTGGCAGAATATGATTTTTATAAAGATCCAGTAGTGCATCTGAATCTTTTAGAAAAAAACATGGAATTCTTGTGAGATTTTCGTTAAGTGCAACACTGTTGTGGAAGAAACATTGACTTGTATATGTTTTTCCCTGCAAAACCATGAGAGCATGCATATTAATCTTGATAAATTAGACTACTGGAACCATCCTGAAAGCAAGCATGCAAGCCTTCTGTAAATTATCTCTATGGAAGCGGATTTTGGAATTGTGACCCTAATGAAGAGACCAAAAAATCAGAATAAAATCTTATTCAATTTTGAAATTCAGCATAAATTTGATGTATATTTAATCAATAGTTATCATTTCTGTGGTCTGTCAGGTTATTTGAGATGTCGTCGGCGTCGTCGTCATCCTTCTCATCTGGCTCGGGCCATGTTCTTCCTCTGATCCATTGCAAGTATTGCAATCATCCGCTGATAGAGCTGCTCTCCAGCAGAACAGAAACCATGGGGAGGCTGTTCTACCGCTGCCAATTCATTAAACCAGTAAGTTCCTCCAATTTTTTTGCTGAATTGAATAGTTAAATGATTTGGGAAATTTAGGGAGGCTTTCTTCTTTACAGAATGGGAGGCAATGTTCGTTTTTCCACTGGCAAGGCAGTTATGTTGCCTTGTTAATCAAGGATGGACGTATCACTGATGCTGAAGAAATCAAAAAGTTGTTAGCGATAGCACTTGAGGATCATGACAAAGGCATCTGCTGTCTTGTCCAAGTCATCAGAGACAACAAGGAAGAGCTGGAAGCCAAAATGGAAGAGCTGGAAGCCAAAATGGAAAAGCTGGAGGCCATGAACAAGTTGATGACGAACGAAAACAAGAATATGGCTGCTGCATTGGGCAAGATGGAGACTGATCTGGAAAAGCTGAAAGGGAAGCATTGGGTTGCTGCATTGGGCAAGATGGGGATTATGTCTCTGTTTGTTCTGCTTTTGGCGTTGATTGTATGGTTCGTAGTGGGACACAAGGGGGGGAGCATTCAGACTCATGCTGAGCCCTTAGGCGTGCTGATCCCTTAGGCTGATGGGACTTTTGTGAGGCTGATGGACCTGGTGGTAATTTGATGTCTGGTGTTATTGTACTTGTCATTAGTTTACTTGGTGATGTGGTGTGTTGGTGAACTTAGAACTTCGGTGTCTTGCATGAACTATGATCTTGCTCAGTATATGTACATGTACTACTTACTATATCTTTTGAATCATCGATCTAATATTACTTAAGCTAACAATGCGCATTTTATTCTTTAGAGCATATTTCCCATGAAAATCAAATTACTATGGGTGCATAAACAATTATTTTGTTCATTCCATACACACATAATGGTAGTCAATCCAAAGAAATCATGTTGATCTGAAGCAAAATATTGTCAACCGGTTAAAGCGTCGGGTCCCTACGGTTAAGGGAAAATCCTCGGGTTAGGGATAGACCCTACGGTTAAGGCTACACCCTACGGTTAAGGTTACACTATAGACCCTACGGTTAAGGTCACATCGCCGGTTAAGGATAGACCCTACGGTTAAGGACACAGCGTCGGTTAAGGATAGACCATACGGTTAAGGGTAAAGCTACGGGTTAAGGTGAGACCCTACGGTTAAGATCACATGGTCCGGATAAGGTTAGACACAGCCTCGGGTTAAGGTCAGACCCTACGGTTAAGGAAAAAGCCTCGGGTTAAGGTCAGACCCCACGGTTAAGCGCACATCGTCCGGTTAAGGACAGACCTCACACAGTCCGGTTAAGATCACAGGGTCCGGTTAAGGTTAGACCCTACGGTCCGGTTAAGGTTAGACCCAGCCTCGGTTAAGGTCAGACCCTACGGTTAAGCTCATAGGGTCCGGTTAAGGTTAGACCCAGCCTCGGTTAAGGTCAGACCCCCCATGGTCCGGTTAAGGACAAACCCTACGGTTAACGACACATGGTCCGGTTAAGATTAGACCCTACGGTCCGATTAGACCCAGCCTCGGTTAAGATCAGACCCCACATCGTTCGGTTAAGCTCACATGGTCCGGTTAAGATTAGACCCAGCCTCGGTTAAGATCAGACCCCACATCATCCGGTTATGGACAGACCCTACGGTTAAGCTCACAGGGTCCGGTTAAGGACAGACCTCACATGGTCCGGTTAGCCTCACACGGTCCGGTTAAGGTTAGACCCAGCCTCGGTTAAGGTTACACCCTACGGTCTCGTTAAGGTTAGACCCAGCCTAGGTTAAGGTCAGACCCCACATCGTCCGGTTAAGGACAGACCTCACACGGTCCGGTTAAGATCACAGGATCCGGTTAAGGTCAGACCATACAGTCCGGTTAAGATTAGACCCAGCCTCGGTTAAGATCAGACCCCCCATGGTCCGGTTAAGGACAGACCCTACAGTTAAGGACAGATTGTCCGGTTAAGATTAGACCCTCGGTCTGGTTAAGGTTAGACCCAGCCTCGGTTAAGGTTAGACCCCCCATGGTCTGGTTAAGGACAGACCCTACGGTTAACGACACATGGTCCGGTTAAGATTAGACCCTACGGTCCGGTTAAGGTTAGACCCAGCCTCAGTTAATGTCAGACCCCACATCATCTGGTTAAGCACACATGGTCCGGTTAAGATTAGACCCTACGGTCCGGTTAAGGTTAGACCCAGCCTCGGTTAAGATCAGACCCCACATCGTCCGGTTAAGGACAGACCCTACGGTGAAGCTCACAGGGTCCGGTTAAGGACAGACCTCACATGGTCCGGTTAACCTCACACGGTTCGGTTAAGGATAGACCCAGCCTCGGTTAAGGTCAGACCCCCCATGGTCTGGTTAAGGACAGACCCTACAGTTAAGCTCACAGGGTCCGGTTAAGGTTAGACCCTACGGTCCGGTTAAGGTTAGACCCAGCCTCGGTTAAGGTCAGACCCCCATGGTCCGGTTAAGGACAGACCCCACGGTTAAGCTCATAGGGTCCGGTTAAGGTTAGACCCTACGGTCCGGTTAAGGTTAGACCCAGCCTCGGTTAAGGTCAGACCCCCCATGGTCCGGTTAAGGACAGACCCTACGGTCCGGTTAAGGATAGACCTAGCCTCGGTTAAGGTCAGACCCCCATGGTCCGGTTAAGGACAGACCCTACGGTTAAGCTCACTTGGTCCGGTTAAAGTCAGACCCAGCCTCGGTTAAGATCACATGGTCCGGTTAAGTTCAGACCCTACGGTTAAGGTCACAGCGTCTGGTCTTTACGGTTAAGGTCACGTGGTCGGGTTAAGGATAGACCCTATGGTTCACATCGTCAGGTTAAGAGGACATGGTCATAGGGCTAAGAGGGGCGAAGGTTGACCCTTTGACAGTAGGAAATTTGGGTTTAGGGTTAAGGACTCATCGTCCGGTTAACTACACATGGTCGGGTTAAGGGAATTCAATTCGATTAAGGCTATTAATCCAAAGTGTTAACCAGTCACTGGCTTAACCGGCTAGTACTCTTCCCCAACTTGCATGGAAACCGACAACTTTCGATCATCATGGTTTAGTACTTTGTATAGGGTTTAGGGGGTAAATCCCATTAGGGTTTAGGGTTTATGATGACTAGGCTTTAGGGTTAGATGTTGTTAAATTGTTTCATAGCACTTCAATCTTGCTGTCGTTTCACATTGCCAAGCTTTGCAGCATGGTCGCGTCATGGAGTGATGATATTTTAGGGTGGATTTTACGGTCTACCTTAGCTACTAAAAAGGAGAAAAAGTCTACCTAACCCCCAAGCTATCTAGGGTCGACTAGTCCCCCGCACAGAAATGGCCACCTCCAGATCATGAGGGTTTAGGGTTTAGTACTTTGTATAGGTTTCGGGTTTATGGTCTAGGGTTTAGGATCGGTGGGCCCAGTACCAGTAGGACCAGAGCCAAGCAAGCTCAGCAGTTGCCAGCCAGCCTCACCGTCCTCGGGTTCGGTCCTTGGCCCATCGGCATCGACCAGGGTTGTCGTTATGTGGGCCTATGACTAGACAAGACTAACACCTCCAAACAAGGCTTGACAACTTTCGGGGGGCCAAGACCAGTGGGGCCTAGTACTAGCTAAGCCTCCTAGGATCTGGGCCCACATAGCGACCGCGACCGGCGCTGGTGGGCTTAGGACAATGAGGACCTACGACCCACCGGCAGTTGTCAATCAAGTGGTTTAGAGTTTAGGGTTTAGGTTTGGTCTTGCCTGGGTCAACAATATGGTTGTCCTAGCTAGGCCATGGGCCCGGATAGGAACTTTTGGTGGGGCCTAGGACTAGTAGGACCTAGGCCCATTGGGAGGCTAGGCTTGGGTCCTACTGGTCCTAGGCCCACTAGTGCTATAGGGTTTATGATGACTAGGCTTTAGGGTTTAGATGTTGTCGTTAAATTGTTTCATACCACTTGAATCCTAGTGTCGTTTCATGTTGCCAAGCTATGCAGCATGATCGGATTAGGGTTTAAAGGAAAAAGTCTACCTAACCCCCCAAGCTGAGCTGAGCAGGCTCAGCGGTTGCCAGCCAGCCCCACCGTTCTCGGGCCCACCAGTGGTTTCGGTCCTTGGCCCATCGGCATCGACCACGGTTGTCGCTATGTGGGCCCAAAATCCTAGCTTAGAGGTTTGGGAGACAAGACTTCGGTTGACCATTGTAGCCCAAATGCAACTCCCTAAGACATATCTATGGTCGACTAGTCCCCCGCATGGAAACGACCACCTCCAAATCATGAGGGTCTACCGGTTGGACCAGGATCACCTAGGTCGATAGTAGCTCCGGTCCTACTAGTCCCACTGGGCCAGCAGCCTACTAGCCGGTGGGCCTGAGACCCGTGGAGGTGTTAGTCGGGTTGGCTGCCCGGTTAAGACATTAACGGAGACATGGTCAGGGTTAAGACCCAGACTGCCGGTTAAGGGCAGTGAATACGGTTAAGGTCACAGGTTCGGGTTAAGGGCATTCACCGTGGAGGTGTTAGTCAGGTTAAGCACGGGCCCGGTTAATATTTAAAGTTGGGCCGGGCCAAGTTAAAATTTCACTGAGCGAAGCTTGCCCAACGGATTGCTTCGGGTCAAGCTCTAGACTTTGGGTCAAGCCCTAGACGGCGGTTGCGGCGGCGGATTGCTGGGTTGCTGAGGCGGCGGCGGCGACGGCGGATTGCTCGGGTCAAGCCCTAGACGGCGGCGGCGGCGGATTGCTCGGGGATGGCCTCTTCAGAACAGGAGACACATCAGGAGTCGACACAGCAGGAGACCTCTTCAGGTACGGTCCATTTCTGTATTTCTCCATTGTCAGGTTGCGATTGCACGATCCACATGCTTGGACAAGGAATTTCTGCATTGAGAAACGGCGGTCACGATTTCTACATTTCTTCAGGCACGAGGAATTGAGTTAGGCTAGTTGGTGCTTCTCTTGGATAGTTGCTCTGCTGGAAATGATGATACGTTTGGACAAATGGAATCGTAATTGGCGTTTTCGGTTGGTCTAGTTGCCTTCATTGAGATATTGGTTAATACTAGTGCTGCTTTATCATGTGATTGGGACCTAGTTCTTTCTTGTTCATAATAAACTGACATTTGAGGCCGATTTATATCCTTATCTACTGTCATGTAGCTATTCTATGTTGTAGACTGTGATGCTAATCTAGTGATCAGGTGGCTTGAATGGATAGTTGTGTCGCTGTTCTCTCTTCTAGACCTGAATGCTTATAAAGGTGATTCAGGTCACGTGAACATATACTTGTGTTGCTGTTGTTTGTTCGAGGTCTGGGATGTTCATATAGGCCCTGTTTGGTTATCCAAGATTGGGGTCAGGAACCATTCCACTTTATCGACGCTGTACAAATTAGTGAACAATTCCACCCAGAAATCATTCTTGGGCTTCAATCCGAGTAACTGAACAATTCCTGAGGTTATCAGTGACCTAAATGGATTTCTCTGAGCATGCCACAAATCTGCAACTTGGACAGAATGAAGAAGAGAAGGGGAAGAAGGGGGTGGTGGTCGGGTTGGGTTAGAGCAGTGCTGGGCTATTGAGGGGTAGCTGTGGCGGCAGCTATCTCAACGGGTGATGGTGGCGGGCAGCAAAGGAAGGAAGTGGCACCACCGGTCAGGTGGTGGAAGAACAGTTGGTGCATAGGGTTAGCGGTTGGGTGCTAGAACAGTTGATGAGAGTTGAAGAGGGTTAGCGTCGTTGGAGGTAGACGGATGTAGTTGTTAGTAGGCTATCTAGTGGACCTTGAATAGCCACAAAGCCCAAGTTAAGTTCCCCCAAGTAGTTCCTTTTGTTCAGTTTTGCAATGAGTTTGTATGGAGGTGTAAGAATTGGATGCTTTCAGTGGAGGTGTGAAAATTTGATGTTCTCCGCTTTCACCATCTTGTCATTGGTATCTTTGCATCACAATTTGATACAGTTAAATGTGGATATCTGAATGTTGTAGCGCTTTGCGAATTCTGAACTGAGGGCGAAATCTATAACTTCCCAGCTCTGGTTCTGGGTTTGATAGACCTGTTTTCCCTTGAACTGCCGGTATCAATAAGGGCAATGCCTGTTTGTCCACCAACAGTGTCTGAAAATGTGCCAGTCTGTTCATTGGAATCTTTGTTTTCCAAATACTCAATCACCTGCCTGTCAGTCATACCTGTGCTTTTCAATTCTCTATATAAAGATGCAGTATTGAAGACTCCTTTTTTTCCAAAGCCCAGATAACAGTAAGATTATTGCGATTTTACAGCACCTATTGACGATGAGGACACAAGACTCAATAAGGATGACTTTGAGGATGACGATGAGGACCTTGGACCCATGCATGTAGTGACGAAGTGTTCAGAAGGTATTTTGCCCCCCAGCAATCTCTGCCCTTTACATTCATAACTGCCCCGTTCTTATGTATTGTTTTGATTTAACAGGAACTAATGTGTTCACTGTACAATGGTTCGAAGAAAGAATGCCCCCAAAAAAGTTATTCATCTCTGCAACTTTATCACATTTTTTTCTACCTGCTAATCAGCGTTCTCAGCATTCTCTATGATTGTTGTTTATTTGATTGAAGGGAAGCGACCAAGCGCGTCATTTACTAGCCGACTTGGACAAATTGAAAAATGAGCTAACAGAAGATGCCATAAAAATTATAAAAGCTCTTGGCTTTGGTGTCTTTGTTGACATCTTATTGTACAAGATGAACAGAAGCTTTGCGTTATGGGCAGTTTCATTATGCAGGCCCACGAAGTGCAAAACTGCTATGTGCAAGAATGAGGATGCCATCGTATTTGTCCTTGACGAAACATGTCGTCGTGTCATGACAAGCAGTGCACTTGAAGTTTTAATTGGACTTCCAAGGGGTAAGCAAGTGGTACCTGCAGAATATCTTCAGAATACTACACTAGCTGAGCTTCAAAATGCTATTCAAGTTGCTACTGGCATTGATAATAACTGGAGATTGGTGGATGTTACAAATAATTGTAAACAAGCTAAGTTGCAAAATGACCACATGCTTCAAGCCAGGCTTTTTATAGCCGCAGTTCTCCAGTTTGGGATCATATCAACCTTTTCAAATTATCTTACCAATCCAATCCTGAGAGAGGTGGCTGATATAATTGGAAGACTTACAGCCCGATGTGCTTTGGTGTAAGTATCTTTGAAATTCTTTGTTTTCTTTTCTTATTAGAACACAATATTGTATGATTAACACTAACTGCAGCTTTTTTGGCAGAAAACATTGACTGTCCTGAGGTAGAAACCAAGGAGATCCCATGGCTGGAAAACTCAGAAAACATAGATTGTCATGAGGTAGCAACAAAGGAGATCCCACGGCTGAAAAACTATACAGAAGAAATGATGGATGTTGTTGTTGCTGCAGCTATCAAAGGCGCCAAGGTATGTACAAATTATATGCATATACATTCATGTGTTTCATTAACATGTAACAATAAAATTCCCTTCTGTGCCCCTTAGCTTAAAGACTGGAAAAACATGGTGTTTGGCAGCAAGGACATTCCAGAAATTCAAGCTAGTGAGATTGTATACATAGAGGACTACAAGATACCAGTAAGTATAAGTCTTACCTTATATGTACTTTTTGGATCAGTACATACATGTTACATATTCCATACCGCCTTTCAGGTTCAGACGAGGAAACCGAAGGCGAAAGGGGAAGAGAATAAGAGGATAGCGGAAGAGAATAAGGGTCCGGTGAGGAAGAGGGCCAGATTGAATAAGGGTAATGAGAGGAAGAATGATGATGATGATCAGTTTTTTCGTGCTGATATAGACAGGTAAAGAAGAGGTGGTCTCTATTAGTGTTAGCCTACTGTTATCATGCTCTACCCCACATCACACTTATTAACATCTCTTAAACTCTTCAGGGCCACTCTTGATTTCTACAAGCAGCGTATTCTTGGAAGAACTCGAGACAAGATAATACTGCACATATTGGATCATCAAGTGTCAGAGATGAATTATATAGAATGTTTCAAGCTACGAGGATATATGGACACTTCGATACTGTTCTTGCAATGTGCATTGTGGAACAAAGAGTGGAAAGAGAACGGCACCAGCAAAGTCATATTGTCTCATCAGGCAATGTGTGAACTGTTAAACCCGGTGAAGTCAACAAAGTATTTAGCTGCTGAGCTGTTAACTGATACGCAAGAACTGCAAGCTAACTTGGTATGTCATGCATTTTCTTCTATTTTCTTTTTGTTACATTACATAGCTGAGTTTTAATGGGATATTCCCCCCGCAGGTATTTGTACCTATTGTTCATGAGAAACATTGGTTCTTGATCATGATCACACGTAACAAGAAGAAGATTTGCATTCTTGATTCATTTCCTCAAAAGGGCATGGAGCCAGTGATTTCAAATATTCTAGGATATTGAAGCAGCATCTGGCAAAATCTTCTGCTGGATCTGATTACACCTGTGAAGTATCAAAATGTCAGAAACAAAAGAACAAGTATAACTCATTTACCAAAACATCCTTCACTGCTTCTGCTGCTGCTGCTTTCCTCACTTTTGTGGCTAATTTTTTTCAGCTATGATTGTGGTTTCCTCACTCTCCAATATATCCAAGGATTTGATGATACACAGGAAGAGCAGATATTTGAATTTAATAAGGTAATTCAACAATTAATGATCCAGGCTTTTTCTATAAATCAATACAAGGCGTACATCATCTGTGTGCTTTTGCCAACAATTAACTATGAATTAATTGCAGGATATCGTGGAAAAATTCTGCATAGAAACTTCCGTACGCCTTTGCCAACACGAGCTCAACAAAGCAGCTGATATCGTACCTGTTCCTGATGAGGAGGAGGAGGAGGAGGTTAAGGCCATAGAAGACGTTTTCGCATATGACACCTCTATTTTCAACTCTGCTCTTAACGCGGAAAATGACATAGAGAGCAAACCCTTTGTGCCTCCTAGTCCTGTGAGTGCCTCTCCTATTGTGCCTCCTCCTAGTGTTGAGCAGGTTGGTTCGAGGCTGTCAAGCGAAGGGGCTGGCAAGCAGTCTATGAATGTTGAGCAGGAGTCCAAGCAGCCAAGCAAGCTAGGCAAAACATACAAACGTCGAAAGGACAAGGTGACTTTGGAGGGGCAGGAGAAGGAGCAGACTCCCAATGCTGGCAGCACTATGGAGGGGGAGAAGGAGGAGACTCCCAAGGCTGCCAGCAGTGTGGAGGGGTAGGAGAAGGAGCAGACTCCCAAGGCTGGCAGCACTATGGAGGGGGAGAAGGAGGATACTCCCAAGGCTGGCAGCAATGTGGAGGGGAAGGAGGATACTCCCGAGGTTAGCAGCAAAGTGTTGAAAACAGGTTGCAAGAGGCAACAAAACCCTCCTAATATGAAGAAGTTGTTTGTGACAAAACACCGCAAGTTTGTTCCGTTTGAAGAACTTGAAGACATTTACTA
>Ga0182004_10001441_pt1 | contig 17414 bp, 13 predicted proteins | sample Sormic07211540_1_FD_120479 | JGI IMG/M metagenome (GOLD analysis project Ga0182004, IMG submission 120479) | Endophyte microbial communities from Sorghum bicolor roots, Mead, Nebraska, USA - 072115-40_1 MetaG | ecosystem: Host-associated > Plants > Roots > Unclassified | place: USA: Nebraska...
AATATCGTTATGTAAGACACTTGTGATGATACATTTGTAATTTGTCGACTTGTGTGCGCGACTATTCCTGGGGCGCACATGAGATTATTGTACTCAAATTTATCCTTAAATTTGGGTGTGACACTGATGAATTGTCATGTGATGGACTCCTAGACGTGATGCTTTAATTAATACAAAAACTGATCCTTTGTTTTAATATAGAAAGGGAAAACGTAGTACAAAGAATTGGACTGTCTGTGATGCTTTCCCATAATATCTAGAGTTTCGAGTTTAGGTTTTGATTTTCACTCCCTCACATAAAAATATACTTGATGTTTTAGGTTTTTTATTTATTAGCTAGGATATATTAGTGCTTTGTTAAAATTACCCATACGCTGTTATTTATTAAAGATGATCCAAGCTAAATTACCATTAATAAGTCGTTAATTAAAAGGAATGCATAAATGTATGCAGGGAACAATCGCAGGCGGTGCTAATTACATGGAAGGTGAACCAAAACCTAGTGCCGATAAGAGCTAAAAATATCAAGTTTTCTAGCACAATTTTTTAACCCCGAAACCACAGTTTTCTTGGATAGAGGCAACTAAATTAAGCAAAGATAGTTTTGATAAACTTTGCCATTCTCATCCAAAAATAAATAAATAGGACAACAAGGGGCAGACCCACAAAGGGAAGCATATCCTCTAGTAGGAATGAGCACTATTTCTTGAAATCATAAATTAAAGGCGCAAGTAGTGGCAGAGCTGGTCAATTTTCATGTCTAGGGCCACCATCAAAGAGCATATACTACTCGCACAGGTGTGAAATACCGATAGAAAAAAACAAGAACAGCTCATAAATGTATATGTTTAGATGATATTTCAATTTTATTCTTAAAAACGCAATATACTTGATGAAAATCTGAAAGTGGTAAATAAAATACCTAACTAAACGACTTGGTTCACCATCGACTCTTTTATCTTCAACAACATGCTACAATAGTATTGCTCGTTGTAGGTTGCATCCTGCTTCGATTTGCTGTGTCGCTGCCCGATCTGATTAACTGGTTTGTTGTGTACGAAGTAGCTAGCATAGGGTTAGCGAGGAAGACGTCTCTGCTTTGGGCCCTATGCCTTAGGGCCGTTCAATTAGGCCTTGTTTAGTTCACTTCAAAAACCAAAAAGTTTTCAAGATTCTCCGTCACATCGAATCTTGCGGCACATGCATGAAGTATTAAATATAGACGAAAATAAAAATTAGTTACACAGTTTAGCTGGAAATCACGAGACGAATTTTTTGATCCTAGTTAGTCCATAATTGGATAATATTTGTCACAAACAAACAAAAGTGCTACAGTAGTGAAATAAAAAAAATCGTATCTAAACAAGGCCTTAGGTGTTCTCGGTCTAAAATGGTCAGGAACGTTTTCAACCTAGTACAAAGTATTGAATGGTTGTAGATCTAGAACAGTTCGACTGTTTCGGGTTGGAAATGAGTGGGCCCTAGCAAGATTAAAAAAAGAGAATTGAGTGTTTACATAGACATTCATTGCATCAGTTTAAAAATTGTCAAAATGCTACATAATAGAACGTTAGTTCTAATCAACTTTTTTTATTTAAATGGATGTTTAGTTTAAGTATAACAACTAAACGGTAGGTGGTTGTTCATCGTTTAGGAACCACACACCGCTACAAACTGAAGTGAAATAACTAAACGTATTAGTTTTGAGTTAGAATTGGGCCAATTTCAGACAATCACTCAGGCCTAAGTTGGGCCTTTTCCAAGTGGATATCCCCATATCCTTGTAGTACAGCTTTCATGCCCATCACCATCAGGCCGAGGAAGCTTGTTGTTTTCATGTGAAATTTGGGCTTGAAATGAAGTGCAGCTCATTATGGTGGCCTTGTACTTCATTTCACTTAAAAATGACATTTTCGGAATCTCTTTGGTTCTCCTATAATAACGGCACACTTGCTTTCTGCTGCCCATTAAAAAAACAACGATAATTAATTCGTCCATGTGTAATTACTCAGAGAGATGGATATACACAAGTGATTACGTATATACACACCACTTCACACGTATATCATCACTGCTTCCTCCATTTTTAATTACATGTCGTATTAGATTTATGTTTTTAGATTCACTATAAAAATATATTGCCATAATATATAATTCATATGTTGTAAAACTAGAAGTATTTTTTAAAAAACAATGGTCAAATATAGTAATGTTTGACTTAGGACAAATCTAATGTGACATGTAAAAGATAGGAGTGAGTATATCACTTTTAACATTATTTCTTTGCACATAATCGTTATTAATTGGTTCTACCGTAAATTCTTTCACAGCCTTCTTCGTTACAAACAGAAGTGAAATAGTTGCACATCTTAACCCAACTCAACTGCTCAAGAAATATGGGTTTATATGGACTCAGCCTCGTCATCATTTCAGCAGTTAAAACAAGAGTTATCTACAACACCAATTATGCAATTGCTAGACTTTGATAAATCATTCATTATGACTTCGCCAATCTCAATATTTCCGGTTTCACTCAGTTCTTCAAAGATGCTCAAAGATACGCTGGGTCTCGCAAGAAGAAGAAGAATAGTGATGCCTCATCAAGCAGGTTTGTAGTATTACACCAGGGGACAGGCGCCGTAGCCTTCTTCAGTCAAAGTATAGTGCCGTGACACTACAAACTAACAGGATATGTAAGGGAATTAATGGGGTTAGTGACAACAGTTAAACATTATTGGTGACCTTATTTATGGGGATGTACCTTCACAATTATATCATATCACTACAGCCTCAAATATATTCAAGATCAACACTTGTCAACAATCATGGAGGAGGCATTATACAAAAGTTTAATTTTAGCTTCCCTCAGAAACCAAACGGTGGATAGATCGGAGGTGGACCCAATCATGGAGGAGGGAAGTGGACTGGTCCAACTAATGAGAGACTGGAAGTGCTCCCTAGTAAAGAGAGATTGCAATCAAGTTGCTAACGCATTAGGTTTATTAGCTAGACGATGTAAACATTTTGCGGCTTGGTCAGGACGAGGACCTGCGTGCGCCTTATCCTTCCTTAGAGTCGATTGTAATTTGCTGAAGACTAGCTAATAAAGTTTTCTCTCTTGTCAACAACACCACAACATCTATGGGTAAACAAACTACCCGGCTACAATTAAACCTGGTAAGTAGAAACTAATGGCAGAAATTAATCTCCGACTGAAACTAATGGCATAATTAGCAGTAGCCATATCAACACTACAAAAAGGCAAGTTATCTCTGAAATATTTTGGCCCGTATAAGATCAATGAATAAATTGGTTCTGTAGCATAACCCCTTGAGCTCCCTTACATATTCACATCATGCCTTTCATGTGAGTCCACTTGAAAAATATAGAGGGCTTCTGCTGTCAACTCCACCACTACCTACAATGCACGAGGGAGCAGCAGTACCGGTAAAAGGTCCACATATGGCTAGAGGGGGTGAATAGACTATTTAAAAATTTACAAAGCACTAGGGCAAAGGATTAATACAACAAATGGTGTAATGCAATTTTGCTCTAGCTCTACAAGGGTTGCAAGCCACCTATCCAACAATTCTAGTTTCTATGATCTCTAGGCATACAACAAGCTAAGTTGCTACTCATTGAATTAGTGTGCTCTTGGAGGACTAACTAAAAGAGCCATACTAACCAAACTAACAAGCTCTCACGACTAGCTACCCTAAAGAGCTTGACAACTAGTTTGTAATAAAGTAAAGGAGTGAGTAGGTGATGTATACCACCGTATAGAGAATGAACCAATCACAATATGTATATCGATCAATCACCAAGAGAATACCAATCACAAATGACACAAGCTTTTTCTCTCGAGGTTCACGTGCTTGCCGACACACTAGTCTCGTTGTGTCAACCAACACCTGGTGGTTCGGTGGCTAATAGGTTTTTCACAAACCTAGCTCAATAAATAGGCACCTCAAGAACCTACCCACAAGTGAGGTATCTTAATGACACAAGCAATTTACTAAAGTGGATTTTGGCACTTCATTAGGGAATATGCCTAAGAACCCCTCGCAAATATATCCTTGATTAAGGATGGACACAATCACCAAATCCCCTTACAAATCAACAAATCACCAACCGTTTAGGTGACGACAATCACTAAGAGTAATAGGAAATCCACAATCATAACAATCACCTAGTGCCACCAAATATGCAACCTCAAATGCACACACTAGGATTGGCCTCAAATCCTCTCAAGAATAAGCACCACGCTTAGAGAAGGTGAGGAGAGGAAGGAGATTCTCTTGAACCTAGAGCTCGATCTCTCACTTGAATGGAACATAAATCGCTCAAAGTGAGAGATCAGAAAGAGAGAGCTTGGTCTATGTTCTTGGTTCACTATATAAGAGTTGGGGAAATGAGCCAGAGTCCGCAAAGGAAAGGATGCGTCCCTGCCTTATCCACTCTCCCAGCCCGAGCCCCCCAACGATGCGCCCCAACGGGTGGCTCTCGTACAGACGCTCCACAGAGCAGCCGCAACAGCGCACCCAGCCAATCATGCGCTCCCTTGCATGCGTGTCGACAGGCCAGACCAAAGGCCACAAGTGCCTACGATGCTCTCCACTTGGGCTACGACAGGCCGGCCCAGCTGGTAACAGGCCGATAGGCCTGCTTCGCACGGCAGCAAGGCCTGAGCATTTCTCTTCTTAGCCCAACTATGTCAGACAGAAACACCTCTTTCAACCCTTTTCAAGTGCTATCTCATTCCATAAATGTCAAACAAAATTTAGCAGAGGAGATAGCATTCTACAACAAAAAAGGTGGGTTGAGGCTGAGGGTCTTCAGCGAGGTAGCTCCCAAGACCAATGACGGTGAGCCGAAGCTCACTGTCTTGAGCGATGCAGACATGGCGGGCGACATCGATGGTCGACGGAGCCCCTCCGGTGTGCTTGTCTTCCTTGGAGCAGCTCCCATTGCTTGGTAGTCGCTAAAGCAGAAGATTGTAGTGCTATCAATCTGTGAGACGGAGTACATCGCAACGGACACGGTGGCATGCCGGCTGTTTCGTTGTGTCGGCTGCTGGGCGAGCTGACTCGTGTGGAAGCTCACCCGCCAGCCCTGATGGTGGACAATCAGCCCGCCATCACCCTTACAAAGAATCTAGTCTTCCATGACCGCAACAAGCACATTGACACTCGTTTTCAGTTCATCCGTGATTGTAACGATGGAGGACAGATTGTTCTAGAGTTTGTCGAAACCCGAAAACTCGCAAACATCATCATCAAGCCACTCGGCTATCTTCGGTTCATGGAGCTAAGGACCAAGATTGGAATGGTGGAAATTAAGCAAGAGCAGCAAGATTAGGAAAAGAATTGTTGAATATTTTGCTGCTAGTCTTGCACAGAAATCTACAACTGCAGACCAATCTTCAATCAAGCTGCAGCTTTGTGACTATGAATGTGACTTTTGCTGTAGTACAGCAGCCCACCTTCTCTGGTTTCAGTTCATACACAAACTGAAACTACCCCTCTGTGTATATAAGTGCAGCCCTAGTAATATAATTTTTAGTTTAGTTGACACAAACAAAAGAGCAGAGCTCTGGCCAGTGCTGGTGCTTGTGCTATGTGTGTGTGCGCTTGAGCTCAACCCCTTCTTCTATCTCTAGCCATAGTGAGTGTGTGGGTTTGCTGGTAACCTAATTGCTTACCTGTGCTGGGGTCCTAAAGACCAACAAGCGGAGCCATACAACTACATCGCTGGACTAACCGCTGGCGATGGCACCTGGCTCAGAGATGGCTGGTAGCAGCAGTGCGGCTGAGGCTGCCCAACCACGACAAGAGGTCATTATCCGCACCGTGCGAGAGGTCAGCAGCACAAGTTGGCTGACGCTGACTTGTACCAACTTTTATGAGTGGGCAGTGACCATGAAGGTCAAGCTCAGAGCCCAACGGCTCTAGAATGCCATTGACAATGGCGCTGACAATGAAAAAGTTGACATGTCAGCGATGGAGGTTATCCTCGCTGCTGTGCCGACGGAGTACACGGAGTCGTTAGGGGCAAAGAAGACTGCTAAGGAGGCATGAGAGGCCATTGCTGCGATGTGCGTCGGGTCTGATTGCACAAAGAAGGCGACGGTCCAGCTACTAAAGCAAGAGTACGCCAACCTCAAGTTCAAGGATGGAGAGTACGCCAACCTCATAATTCATATTTAAGCCCGTCATGAATAGATTTGTTTTGAAAAATACTTTTATAAAAATATATCTATACCACTTTTTGATAAATATGTTTTTAAAAAAACAAGGAGTCAAAGTTAGACTTTGGAGACCATGTCGTTGTCCTAAACGACTTTTTTTATGGGTATGGACGGAGTAATTAGTTATTTTTTTATCTATATTTAATGTTCTATATATATGTCGCAAGATTCGATGTGACGGAGAATCTTAACTAAACAAGGCCTTAACCATCAAAGCATCATGCTCCACGACAAGTGATTTGACTCCTTAGAGCAACTCCAGCAGTAGCCCCAAAATAGGACCCCTACTTTTCATTTGGGTGCTCCCCTACTTTTAGATGCTCAAAATTTTTGCTTCCACTCCAACAGCACCACCCGAATGAAGGCTCTAAAATCTAAATTGGCAGACAATGACATATGGGACCCACTTGTCATTGGGTCAAACCTTTCTTCCTCACATCCTCCACACAGAGGTGAGGACGCAAAGGAGATGAGAGCTCTCGGCACATCGGGACAGCGCCCGCGTGGCGGGGATGGGGCCACGCCAGAGTCGCGCACCAGCGGATCTGCCAAGCGGTGGAGGGAGGGAACGCGGTAGTGAAGATCGACGTTGGAGGGAGGTAGGCGAGGCTACGTCTGTATGGTGTGGGAAGGTAATGGCCACACCACGCGGGATGGGGGCTGGGTTGTTGGGCCAACAGAAATGGGGTCTGCAGGGGAGATTTGGGTGCCCACCCCAAATTGGGGGCTCTAGTAGGGGCCCTGCTGGAGTGCTGAGTGTTGTTTTTAGCTTGGGCACCCATGTTTAACTATGGGGGCTTAAGTAGGGGCTCTACGGAAGTTGCTCTAAGCATCAAAGGAAATTTGGTAGGCACTAGTCCAAATCATATGAGTATACAATTCCCAAGGCAACATGTAGCGAGGGCCAAGACTGACATGATCAATAGGGAAACAAAGAAGAAAGGCCCCCGCGAGACGTAGGGGAGAAGTTCAAAGTGAGAAGACGGTGGTTTTGGGTCACGTGAAAAGAGGGGAAGCGAGTTTCTCGAGTTCATAGAGATATGTCTTTTTTAGGCAAAACTGGTTATAAAAGGGTTTGTTAGCACTTCTTGGAGTTTCTTTTAGTTTCCAGAATTACTCCTTTGCAGTCGCTTAAAATCTTGCTTTTCCATCAGTCATCCATCCACATGCTCTTCCTCCCATGTGTCGTGCCCGCGTTCGACCGTGCTGGAGACGACAAAGACGGTGGCGGTGTTAGGGTTCCCGTGGCGATGGCAGTGCCCTCTCTCTCCGACTCTCCCTCTCTTCTTCTCCAACTCCAGTGGGCTTACAAGAGAGTGGCTCGAGGGAGATAGGCTGACAGGGTGGGGAGAGCAGGAGGGTGGCTTAGGGTCCTGGTGGCCGCGGAGGCGGCCAAGCCAAGTCCGAGTGGAGGCGTCCATGGCCGAAGCTTGCTGCAAAATGTCAGGGAGGGAAGAAGGAAGCCATCATAGGCATGCTAGAGTCTCGCTTGGCAAAACCCAGCACGCCCACAATGGGCGGCGACGGATGCAAGGAAAAGGAGGAGGGTGGAGGAAGAAGAGGGCCAGGAGGAGGTTGAAGGTGACTTCTGAGCCGTAGGATTAGGATCCGATGGCTGCCATCGTCTCTTAAAGGAGCCAGAGCCAGTTTTCTTCCTTCTACATTATGCTGCAGTACCCAACAGTGTTACGTAGTGTTTTGAGAGCCGGAGAGCTGGAGCAACCTCGAGACGGCCCCCCTAGATTAGTCATCTTTAAATTGCTTGTGTGATTTAACATTGCAGTTTGTGTATTTAGATTAGTCATGAGATTATTTGGAAAACATGAACACACACACAAAACTCCAAACTTTCACGTTAAAAAAAAAACCTCCAAACTCTTAAGTCAGAACTCAGAAATCATTGAACGCCATTTTACACATCAAAGTTACAATCCATGGGCATTTAGTACCGGTCCACATATCTGTCTCATCTAGGAAGAACAAGGCAATAGACATGCACATAACAAGAAATGAACAGCTAGGCACCTCGAGTAAGCTGCACAGGAAAGGTTGCAAGAAACAGCATATCACGGTAAACCAGGTCCAGCAAAGTTGGCAGTACACAGGTAGAACTGGGAAACAACCCTAGAGACAAAAGACAGCATGATGCTTACTCAATTGGCCGAAAAGTGCTTCCCGGATGAAACTTATCAGGTTCAAGTAGATCATCTTAACTTGGTACAACAAGTGGAGGAAGTAAAAACAACCCCACAGGAAGAAGGCATCATTCTTAGTGATATCAGCTGTCTGTGGCTCTTAGTTTCCTAATGTAATTAAGTGGCAGAAGATCCGTCTTCAGCTTTAAGCTTAGTTTCCTAATGTAATTAAGTGGCAGAAAAATCCGTCTTCAGCTTTAAGCTTCTATATAGGGGGGAAACTAAAACCTATACAGATCAAAAACCATATTCAGTGCCAAGGGATATCATCTTATAAATGATTGAGAGGTAAAAAAAAGGCAAGTAAACATGAGATACAGGAAAAGACTAGCATATGAAATTTCACTTGACTAAACTGTACTGAACTGGAATATTCAAAAGCTGGAGACAGCTAAAATTGAGGTACAGTAGAAACCTTAATCAAATACTTCCCATGTTCAAGGACATGGAAGTCTTTGACATGCAGCTTTGAATTTTACATAAATAAGTATCATGGTATACTATTGTGTTTTTGTTTTCAACGTGCAATTTTGATTGCCACCTTTTAAATAAAAAAGTTTGCACAGAATTGTAGAATGAGTGACCACTGACCAATCTAAACATTATTTTATATATAGTTATAGATGGAAGCAGTATTTTCATTAGTTTTGAAGTAACATCTTCACTACAAACACAGCTCGATGAAAATCAAGATATTCATTAGAGGCAGAGAGCCCTTAATGCAGAATCCTAGATGATAAGGTGGATAGCAAAGCTGAGAAATTATAGTCAAATGGAAATGGATTTGGGCATCGCATCCTTGCATAGAACTCATCTACTCTCATAACTGTTCAAACAGCACCTGGATCCATAGACCTGAGAATGGATTGGCCTTAGTCCAAATTCCAGTTGGACTTTGGCACCTGGACTTAATTGGATTTGGACTCAGTTGGATAAAAGACATCCATTCCATTTACATCCAATACCTTTAGGTTATGTCGGATAAATAAAACAGAGTAATCCAAGTTCTATTGGACATCTGTTCCTGTTCGGGGCAGCCAGCGAATTTGCCGCGGCGGCAGCTGTCGCAGGGTGGGCGCTCTCGTGGCCAGCTCCGTCAGTGCTGCACCGTAGCCTTCTTCGTGTTCTACTTGGCCAGAACGTCCCCCAGCTGGTCTCCAGGCATTCAAGGGCGAACAACTTCCGCCCATATGCTTGCTGCCCTCAAATACCCCTACCCCTCCAAATCATAGTTCTTGTCAATCGTACTACCAGTATCCAGTGTTGATTTCTTGTGGATCATAGTGGACATGTGCAACAATGATTGCTTGATGTATAGACTGAAACACCTGAGCAATCCATTTCCTCTTACTACATTCAATTTTAATCTGCTTGGAAGTTGGCATGCAGCAGAAAAAACTATAGAGTAGAGGGGCTAGTATGTAAAGTTATCTGTAAAAATTTATGTAGAGGTCAAAGTTATCTGTAGATGGTCCACAGTTAGCAGTGGCCTTGTCTCTCCTGATGTTTTCATACAGTAATGTGTATATTATAGTATGCCTGCTGTACTGGTGTGTATGTATGTGGATTCTTTGCTGGAGCAGCAAAGAGATGCCTGGCAGGTTTTATATATACCAAACAAGGCAACAAGAGAGTGCATAGCCATAGTTCTTTTAGTAACTTGTAGCATGAAGTTCTTTGTGGCTCCAGTTATTGCATTTTATATATATCAAACAGTTTTTATTGTTAGTACCCTCTGAATAATATGCATGCAGATTTTATTGTTAGCTTCCAACTGCAATCCTGCATAACATAGCACTTTTGTTTTGAGAATGGTTATTGACTCTGCGATCTGATCACATACTCCCTCCATACCCATAAAAAAAGTCGTTTTGGACAAGCTTTGGGTCAAACATTGGGAATATAAATCATGAATAACTTTTAAGTTGTTGAATTTGGAAATGTGAAAACCATATGAATAGATTTGTCTTGAAAAATACTTTCATAAAAGTATACATATACCACTTTTTGATAATATTTTTATAAAAACAAGGAGTCAAAGTTAGACTTTGGAGACTGTGTTGTTGTCCTAAACGACTTCTTTTATGGGTATGGAGGGAGTACTTTTCTTTCTATAGGTCAACTGGAAGGATGCCAATAGTGAAAGTTTGGCACTACTTGATGAGGGTCCTGATGAAGCCGTACAAAATTCAGGCCGCAGAAGCAAGAGAAGATCTCCAGTAAGGAACTATTTTGAAGAGTTACCAAATGAGGGAAAAGCCATCTGCATCCATTGTAGATCAAAATTGGCATATCATATCACATCTAAAGAACCATATTACATCTGCCTGCAAAGAACTTCCTCTAGATATAGATTGCAGTTCGATTTTTCCAAAGGTTGTGTCTGGTCTAGATGTTCGCAGTTTTGTATTGGACCTAAAGATAGTCAGGGATTTTGTGACCAAATTTTGGATCACAACAAATATCTCCTTCAGAAAGATAGAAAATGGATTCTTTAAGAGAATGATTAAATCAGCCCATCCAAGCCTTAAAGTTCATGGTGGACATACACTCAAGAGCGATTGCATGTCAGTGTATCAAGAAGAGAAGAAAAAGATAGCTAGTGGTTTTTCCAATATAGGTTCTTGTGTTAGCTTCACTTCAGATATGTGGACTTCAGTTCAGAATCTTGGATACATATGTTTGACTGCACATTTTATAGATGAAGAGTGGAATTTGCACAAGCATCTCATCAATTTTAAACAAGTTCCTCATCCTCATAATGCTGCTGCAATTCATATTACTATCATGGATTGCCTTTATGAGTGGGTTCTATCCAACAAAGCTTAAGCTTTTACTCTAGATAATGCCACCTCAAATTATGGAGCCGTACAAAAGCTAAAAGACACTCTTTGGAGACGTATGCCCTTCCAAGGTGTTGATCTTCATGTGAGGTGTACAGCTCAAATTCTGAACTTGATTGTCCAAGATGGAATGCAAACCATACAGAATATCATTGAGCCTGTTAGGAATGTCATTAAGCGTATTTCATCATCTAGCTCTCGGTTGCAGATTTTTAATACCATTCCGCACCAATTTAATCTTCGACCTAAGAGGGGATTCACCCTAGATGTTCCTACAAGGTGGAACTCTACTTATGACATGCTTGAAGAAGCTCTTCGGTATAAGGATGCCTTGACCCACTATGCTAATCTGCAGAACATTCAAGGACCCAACCTTGAGCAATGGAACTTGGCAGAAAGAGTTTGCAAATTTTTGAAAAACTTTGCTGATGCAACCAAAGTCTTCTCACAGCATAATTCTCCTAGTTCACATATGTGTGTTGAAGAAGTTTGGGGGATAAGGGAACTACAAATCAATGAAAAAAACATGAGTGAGAAATTCTAGAAGGTATTGTGTGATGACATGAAGTCAGAGTTTGACTTTGACAAATACTGGGATGAACCTAACAAAATCACTTTTGGTTGCGTCGCTGTTAGATCCACGGTACAAGTTATTCTTTTTGAAGTATTGTCTCATGAAAGTTTATGAAGAGGAAGTGGTGATAGCAAAGCAAATGCTGCTCTTACTTGGTTTAAAGCGTATTATTCTCATTACGAGAGCATGCTGCAAAGGAGTTCACAGAGTAATGCTTCTTCATCGCCCGAAGTGGGTGGTTCAGCAAGTACACTTTCTTTGTTATCTGGAAAACGCAAGCTGGGGCTGGAATTTGCAATGTTTAGGCATCAAAGAAGGCCTCATTGATCAAGAAGATCAGAAGTTGATACTTACCTAGATGATCCACTGGTTGCTTCAAGGGAGGGTGAAGAATCTGATGTGCTCAAGTGGTGGAAAAGAAACCAAGATCAGTATCCTATACTAGATAAGATGGCTAGCGACTTTTTAGCCATTCCATTGTATACTGTTGCTTCTGAATCAACATTCAGCACTGCTGGCATAATAATTGAAAATATCGCAATTATCTAAGTTCAAAAACGGTGGAAGCACTCATATGTGCAAAGGATTGGCTCAAAGTCTACCTAACAGATGATGAAAATGAAGATGGTAAAACATTTTTTATATGCAATTAACATTTGATGATATGCCTAGTTATAACCTGTTTCTATGATTACATATCTTGTTACTGCTGTGAAAATAAAAATGTTTTGGGAATGTGAATGCCTGTGAACACCTCATTTTTTGCTGCAGGAACTGTGACAGAAGTGACTACTGCTCGAGTTTCTCTACTTTCTCACCGCATGGATGCGAGGATTTACTGAACAGCTTGCCCATACTCATTGCTTGTCAATCGTCATACCCATATATATTAGCATCTACAGCTTAAATTCTTCTGTTTAAGTTAGATACTATGGCTACCGATTTGCTTCTCAAAAAGATGTATTGATTAGCATATACAGCTTTAGCTTAAGTTATTAAGTTAAAAAAGATATATCAGTTGCTTTAAAGTTTTTTGCTGTATTTGCTTGCAACTTGTGATGTATGGATGATGAATGCCTGGTATGTTTAAGGGCAAATATTTGTTTCTGCATTTCCAGTTTTGGGTTCAGATTTCTCTTATTTTTTCACTTTTCTAATGGTCTTTATGTTTAGACTGGTTGATGTTAACAACCAACCTAGTTGACAGTAGTGTTCTTAGGAGATCATCGAACCATACTAGAACATTCCCTGTTGGAAATCATTTTTCTGGTTACATTTTTCAGCAAGAATAAGATGCCATGTAGAGTTCAGATCAGCCAAGGCATCACTTCAACAATAATTATGAGGACTGCCAAGAGTACAGATCAGTTCGATTAGTATTTGGACTGCCAAGGTGTGCTAGGTTGTGCATGCGTCTGTGGCAAACAGGTAGTTAGTTGGATTGTGTTGGATGGATTGGACTTAGGTCAAGTCGGACTAGATTGGATTGGACGTTTCTAATAATTATAAGGACTGGACTGGATAGGGGCGTTTGGCTTAGTCCATATTCTGCTGGATTCCTAAGCTCGGATTTTGGATGTGCATCCATTCTCAGGTCTATGGATCCAAAGTATTGTGAAACAGATTCAAGGGTCCAAAGTATGATAGTGGTTAACCCAACAATAAGAAAATGAAACAAGGAGGGAGACAGACAAGAATATTATACTAAGACACTAATACCCTAGTGAGTGTGAGGGAGGGAGGGAGGCAGGGAGAGGGGAGAGACCCTCAATGAACAAAGAAGGGATTATCAACTGAACTTCTGAAAGTAACAGTTAGCACAACTTAGAAATTACATATACAGCAGAGTTATTAAAATACTGACATATGGACATATTTGTGTTATGGTACATAAATAATTAAGACATTATAATACTGCTCTGCCCCAAAAATTAGTGCACATGTTTTCTTTTTCTCTAGTTGAGTTCATTCACATTCCTAAAGTTAGGAGTTTCTTTGCTGCTTTATCTTTCCCACATGTAGAGATAAACAATTGCAATATGGAAGCATGGAGAGTGAGTCTATGTATACAAACAGTTCTTAATAAAATGGATCGGATGATAATGGTACTTTCCACTTCCATAACCAAAATGTCGTGCAAAAATTTCATTTCCGCAATAACTTGGTATACCCAAATCACTGCTTTTTCAGTAACTAATATAGAGTTTCTTCATTGCTTGCCACTTTAATTTACCCATATGTTAAGCCAAACAAAAGAAATATAGAAAGCATGAGTGTGTTGCGCTAACTTACTGATGTTAAGTTTGCTCAGGAACCTCAAAACTTTAAGAACGTTCCCATCAACCCCTCCACAAAGGATTTCAACTTCCTTAAGGTGTGATGATATTGTTGGTGGTAGCTCCTTTGGATTGAACCTTCCTTTAATTTGCACATTAGCTTCAAGTAGGTGAATCTGCATTATCATAAGTTGCATTATCATAAAGATTTCACCAAGTTCAACCAACAATCTACATTAAGTTCTATAATTCAGAAGTTGCCAATTTAGAAACTGTTTACCTTGAAATATAGAATAAAAGCAAGCTTCTCTAAAACTGGTGAATGTTCAAGAATACATGATAGTGGATACTCATCAGGCACACACCAGTTTTCATCGAGACACAAAGACTTTAGTCGATTAAAAGTAGGACAACCTTTCAAAACCCTTCTGAAAATGAACTGGACAGATAGCAACCAGATAGCAGGTCAATGAACTTTTACTATAAAACATAATGTTTGAAAAAGGCGAACATGAACATGATGATTTGAGATCTCAACATACCGTATCAGGGGAAGCTATCAACACCAAATCCTCTGCTTGGGACACAGGACACAAAATCACACAGGCACTGCCATCTCGTATGCAACCTCGGCAGCTCTTATCACAGTCCACATAGCTGACATAGTTAGGAGCAGGACTGCTACATAAGTCTTCACAAAGCCCACGGAATCTTAACCAACAAGGGCATTTTCTGAATTACAGGGGTCATGCCAAAAGTGACTTCTAGCACCAATGAAGCAAGATTTGGGGCAAGAATTCCTGCTCGGGAACTCTGGTTGAATGCGCCTCTGATATATAGATGCCTTAAGGACTGGGACGAGATCCTCTCGGCATGCTCCAAGCTGCAGTCTTGAATATGTAGATCTTGCAACCCAGGACATCTCGAGAAGTCAAGAAAATCATCGTTGAACACTAGGCCGCGAAGCTCTAGCTTGGTCAGGTGCCTGGAGGTGAGGGGTGGGTCATCCGGCCCCAGCCGAGCCACAGGACCTACATGGGTATTCCCAAGGAAGCTGAGCCGCAGGACCTGGACTTTGCACTGCACGGCGTACCTAACCCAGAGCCTCACGTGGCGAACGTCAATATCGTCTCCGGCGACCCTGAGCTCAAATGTCTCCAGAGGTGAGCTTCCACGGAGGAGCAAGAGGCTGTCGACAAACTCCCGGACCTCCTCGAAAGGCACCGGCGCCTCCCCGTTGGCGCCGACGATGCGAAGGCCAGTCGCGGACTTCCAGAGGTGGAGCCACCGCCGGGCGAGAACGCAGGTCCGCACCGCCTCCTGCGCGGGGAGGAAGGAGAGGACATGGTGTAGGGTTTCGTCCGGGAGGGCGCCGATGCGGTCGCCGCCGTCGCTCGCCGGAGCTGCTTGCCGTGCTCTCTTGCGCGCTTTACCGGCAGCCATTCCGACGGGCAGGAGGTGACGGGGGCGAGCTGCTAGATTTGGGCACGGGGCAGCTTGGGGCTTCTGCGGGTGGCGGCGCGGACGAATTGGGGTGGAGCTGCTGCGGGGAGCGCTTGTTCGCGGCTACTGGGGCTAGGGTGGAGCCATATCGGCGGCTGCCAGCGGCGGCGGAGGTCGCCGGGACTGGGGCTTGCACTCGTCACCGCGTAGAGCGGCGTCGGTCCAGCACCACTTGGCTGCCGTCCATGTGTCCGTGGGCTTTGCTGGACTGGGCTTTGCGCAAAATTCTCTGTGGGGTCTTCTATTTGCTTCTGCAAGGATTCCGCCATTGAGGTCTTTTTCGCCAAAAGAAAATATTCAGGTATTATCTTAGCCTGTGCAACCCAGTTTCGTGTGCAACCTATACAACCACCAATTAAGGCCGTAAGATCTAGATCCAACGTCTGAAGTTTTTTTAACTTAAACCCTTCCATCTTGATATATACGGGTTAAATTTAAATCCACAGGTGGAGGGGTTAAAATGAAAAAAACCTTAGACGTTGGATCTAGATCATGTGGCCTTAATTGGTGATTGCATAGGTTGCACACGAAGTTGGGTTGCATATGATATGTTGCCATTATCTTAGACCTTGTTTAGTTCGCAAGAATTTTGGTTTTTGACTACTGTAACACTTTCGTTTTTATTTGACAAACATTGTCTAATTATGGAGTAACTAGCATCTCACAAATTACAGGTAAACTGTGCAATTAGTTTTTATTTTCGTCTATATTTAATGTTTCATGCATGTGACCAAAGATTCGATGTGACGGAAAATCTTGAAAATTTTTACGAACTAAACAAGGCATTAGACTAACAAAAATACCCATGTTTTTTAATGGAAGAAAAAAAGCTATCAAATCTATATCTATATTTCTATTACCTAATTATAGGAAAAAGTCTACATAACCCCCCAAACTATCTAAGGTGGAATACTTCATCCCCCAAAGTATAAAACCGGATATTCTACCCCCCTGAACTTTCAAAACCGATCAAATAACCCCCTAAAGTGGTTTTAGAGGGTGGTTTTGTCTTTTTCTTTTTTATTTATTTCCGCTGAATCTTTGAAAAATCATAATAAATCACAGAAAAATCATAAATTGAAAAATTCAATTTTGTAGGACTTCTGATGAGTAGATCTACACAATGAATATATAATATGGTATACTTTAGTACAAAGTTTTTGTTGTAGATTTCAATCTATGTTTTTCTATAATTAAAAAGAATAATTCATATATGTAGTTCCTATGGTTCAATTGTGGTAAATTTTTTATGATGGGCTCATTATTGTATGCTTGAACTGTGGTAAAAGTTTCGTCTCCATTGGATCAAGTATAATTTAGTTATAGATTTATTTAGCTTTATTCTTGTTAAATATATGCTTTATCTATAACTAAGCTATATGTGTTCTAATGAGTATGAAATTTTTACCATAGTTCAAGCATACAATAATGAGCCTACCATAAAAATTTTACCACAATTGGACCAAAGGAACTACATATATGAATTATTATAATTAATTACAGAAAAACATAGATTTAAAGCTACAGAAAAAACTTTGTACTAAAGTATATCATATTATATATTCACTATGTAGATCTACTCATCAGGAGTCCAACAAAATTGAATTGTTTATTTTATGATTTTTATGTGATTTATTATGATTTTTCAAAAATTTCAGCGGAAATAAATAAAAAAGAAAAAGACAAAACCACCCTCTAAAACCACTCGAGGGGGTTATTTGACCGGTTTTGAAAGTTCAGGGGGTAGAATATCCGGTTTTATAGTTTGGGGGGTGA
>Ga0182004_10001442_pt1 | contig 17402 bp, 12 predicted proteins | sample Sormic07211540_1_FD_120479 | JGI IMG/M metagenome (GOLD analysis project Ga0182004, IMG submission 120479) | Endophyte microbial communities from Sorghum bicolor roots, Mead, Nebraska, USA - 072115-40_1 MetaG | ecosystem: Host-associated > Plants > Roots > Unclassified | place: USA: Nebraska...
ATACTACAACTCTCACCTATAGCGTCCTATAGATTAAAGTACTCAAAAGAGTTGTGAACCAGAACATACATGATTAGTAATTGCATAATGAATTAGAAGTAGATTACCAGAGTCATCCCATGAACAAGCTTGATTAGAGCTTGGTCATGACGAAGTACAACCGGAAGAAGAATCGACAGGAGAGCTCTCATCTCTAAACCCTAGCTTTTGCTCTGTCTATGAATAATGAATAATGATCAAGGGGTGCCTCCTCCAGGGGCCAGGGGTCTGGTTATATAGTCCCCTCAAGTGAATCTAGGCCGTCTAATCAAACCGACATTGATTGAACGGTTATTCTTGATCCTTTAGGTCGGTGGAGCGTAATCCGCGAAGTTGAACGTGATTGGCCGAAATAGGTGGGCGGGCGCCCTGTCCCTGAGCCCTCTCGGCTTTCGCTTTGTTCCCGTGGCTTCTGGAGTCTTCTAGATGTAAGATAATTGTGCGGCACGTTGATATCTCTATGTAATCCCGACGTGTGGGCCTTTCTTCCTTATTTCCTGATAACCCCCTGTAGAAATAGACAAACACCAAAACTCGTGAAATTCTGTCAGATAAAACCCTAAGTCTGGGTATTGGTTGCATTTGGATCCTTTTCTTTGTTTATTTGCTTATTATATTTGGTACTTAAGGACCGTCAACACTCACCTCGTCAAAACTGATCTTACGAGTTAGCTCCTGGTTCCTCGTCTTTATCTCCTCTCCGACCTTTCGCTCATTCTCCAGCATGCGAGCGCGCTCCTGGTCGAGCTAGTCCTTCTCCTTCCGGAGGCACTCCATTTCTTCCTCCAGACCTGCAGCAGCAATTGTTATACTAACAGAACCAAACACACTGTGGATAATGGCTGTCACCAACACCCAGTCTTACTCTTCCTCTCGCGATCCTTGTCGGCTAGTCGCCGAGTCAGGTCTAGCATTCGCTCCTCTTGAGCAGCCCTCTCCTTGGCCTCCTTCTCGGCCTCTAACCGAAGGCGGTCGACCTCCGATGTTAGGGCCTTGTTCTTGGCCACAATTCCTTCAATTTCATCGAAACATCTTTTACGATATTTCACCGTTTTCATTACATCCTGCGGATTGCGAGCACATACAAACATGTGACAAAGTTCTGATGAAACTATTTATTTTTCAAAGTTGGGAGGTCGCTTACCTTAACTTCGCTCTCTCCGCCTCTTCGACTTCGGCGATCTCCTCGTGCCCAGCCTAGTGGTCTCCACGCTAATGCTTGACATAAATATGTTGGTGCCCATCGTGGGGGCGCCCCTGGATCTCCTCCACTTCGTCGTTGGAGCCTATCTGGGCCTCCTCACCCTAGGTGCCCCTCCCAACCATAGCTGAGGCCATCATCGGCCTTTTCCCAAGGTCGGGCGCCCCCTTCGGTGCCCTGGCTTCAACGGACGGCTCCTCCACCCGAGCAGGCGATGGAGCTCTGATCTCCTCTCCTGCTCCACTGCTCGGTGGAGGAGTAGTTGTCGTGCCCTCCTCCCTGGTCGGGACAGCCGCGTCGGTCTCCTCCCGGGTCGGAGTGCTTGCAGTGACTTCTTCAACGGTGGGGGCGCTAGCAGGATGAGCAGTATACTACTCTGGGGCAGTTTGGCCAGCGATGGTCGGCTCAGATGGCCCCGAGCCCAAAGCGGTGCTAGGATCAACATCCGAGGCGGCACTGCAAATTCCATCATAAAATACTAGAACTCTAACATCATAAAAAAGGTAGTTGTTTTTATCTTTACTTATAGATTGGAGCTCGTGTGCGACGTTGAGAAGACTCTCCGCCTAGCGCGACCGGCTCCCGTCGTTGTTTCCAGGCACGCCTGCTTGGCAGGGGCGTGTACAGTGGGCGGATCTCCAGCTGCACGTCGACCCACTGTCGGGACCTCCTCTGGGAGGCTGCGCTGCTTGTGGACCAGAGTCGGGACCGCCTCCTCTTCCTCGTCATCATCGTCAATGACTCGGAGCAGTCGTCGATGCTTTGGTGCCCGGGCCCCCGAGGCCGAGCCTTATCCAGTCGAGGTGTCTTGTGCCGATTCGACCGGCCCTGCCCCTACTCGGGATGGCTCTCTGGCCATCGGTCTCTTTCTAGCGACCCTGTCGTCGATGATCGATGCTGGTCGTCTATCCTCGTCGTCGCTGCTGGTGTATTAGTAACACCGAGTAGCATTGTCCATAGGCGGGTCTACTCCTGTCGGGTGCTCCATGCTGGGCACCAGTGACACATACACTGACGCTCGGTCAATATCTCCGATCTGCAAGACAAGGGTGAAAAGATGTCAGGGGAAGAGATTGACGATTAACAAGCATTACAAGTTGGGTAAGCTTTACCTTAGGAGCTGGTCGACCCAACTTATACGCGTGCATACGATTGTCGCTTCGCACGAAGTTGCTGTCTGCCAGGTTGAACAACTCGTTGATTCTTCGCTAGATCTCGGGCTTCTCTAGGTTGTCCCGGTGCATTCTGGTCGAGTCCTAGCCTCCCTGGTAGTTGTACACCGAGTGCACTCTCCTCTGGCATGGCATGACTCGTCGGCTGAGGAAGTTGCCGACCACACCAGGCCCATCCAAGCGCGACCAGTCGATCAGGTTGATCAGCTCTTCAACCTTGCCGGTGTACTCTGGTCGGTCTGTCCAGCTGGCTCTCTTCTCTAGCATGTACCCAACGCCGCAAAATGTTGTGCTGCCAGGTTCTTCCCTGATGTAGAACCATCTCCTGTACCATTCAGTCAGGGATGTTTCTAGGGGCAGCTGAGGTAGCGGTTCTTCATCCCGTCACGTAGATTGAGGTATACTCCACCTACAATCTTAGAGCCTCCAACCGCTCCTTTCTTCCTCAAGCAAAACAAATATCGGAACAAATCGAAATGTGGCTCAATCCCCACAAAAGCCTCGCAAAGGTGAATGAAAGTCTCCACCAGAAGAATCGAGTTCGAGTGCAGATTGCAAATCCCGATCTCGTAGAAGAGAAGCAGACCCTGAAGAAAGGGATACACCGGCACCCCAAAGCCCCTCTTAAAGAAATCTTCGAAAACTACAATCTCACTGGCTCGGGGGTCTGGGTAGCTTTCTCCCTCCGGTGCCCTCCAGCCGCCGAGCTCTTGGTCATGCAGCAACCCCATCTCGACAAGGTCGTTGAGGGACCTGGCGGTGCACCGGGATTTCTTCCATTCCTTCACCATCATCTCGGCCCTCTTCTTCGAATCGCTCTTGGCCATTTCACGCAAGGAAGCTTGAACTGGATCTGGCGCACTTGGAGGCAGTGAGGAAGACGAAGGCAAGAGGCTAGTACGCAACTGCTGGGTGAAGTTTTAGAATTACACCTTTCGGCTTTTTATAACAGAGGCACCACCTCTTCCACTTCCCGACTCCTGGGAAATGTGCAGTTTATGCGGCGAAACCGGTGTTTTGGTTTTCAATTTCTGTTGTGGAAAATTTGGTGCATTTTTTAATGATTAATAGGTTTCCTTTTTCGGTCCGCGTGATGAACGGCTGCGCTGTCAGATGGCACCCCTTTTCACGAGCCAAACTGACAAGACGGCCGGACACCTTGTCATGTCACCAATTAATGAAGGGATATATTTTTATAAACTGTTTTATTAAGGTTAAGAAGTTTGTTTGGATTTAACCAGAAGCTGGGGACTGTACCGACCAACGAAGCATGGTATGCTCAGGGACTGGTCGACCAGTCTATCCGATTAAGCTGGGGGACTGCACCGACCACCGAGCATGGTATGCTCGGGGACTGGTCGACCAGTCTATTCAATTAAGCTAGGGACTGCACGGACCACCGAGCACGGTATGCTCGGGGACTGGTTGACCAGTCTATTCAATTAAGCTGGGGACTGCACCGACCACCGAGCACGGTATGCTCGAGGACTGGTCGACCGGTCTATTCAATTAAGCTGGGGACTGTACTGATCACCAAGCATGGTACGCTCGGGGACTATTCGACCAGTCTGCCCACTTAAACATGTGACAGTACTGACTACTGAGCATGGGATGCTCGGCGACTGGTCGCCAGTCTACTTAATAAATCCGGGGACTGCATAGACTAGTAACCACGACCTTGCTACAAGGCTCATACATCGCCCTCCAGGAAGCTCGGGGACTACATCGGTACGATGCATCTGGCGATGCATTTCAGTATCAGATTTTCTATGTGGATTTTTCTTTTTAGACCCTGGCACCACGTGACTATGCCACCTATTACCAGGCTCGGGGACTAGGTGGGCACACTTCACCTTGTGGTGAATTTGCTTGCTTTTTGAAAGCCTTTACTTTTCAGAAAAGTAAAGTGGGCACACTTTACCAGAAAAGAAATCTTTTTTGGTTAAGAGCACCATGCATTATTCAAACAACTTGCTCCTTTGATGTCGATGTTGATCAACTGTCTTTTGAGTTGGTTAAAACATCGTTGCAATTGTTCGGGCGACTCTCTTGCTGGTCGAAGATGTCAAGCCTCACTGGTCGAAGAAGCTCAAGATGGCGTGTTACACCATAATACATGGAGCTCGGGGACTAGCTGTGGGAGTATAAGCCCCTATACCCTTTTTGCCAGGCTTGGCCTAGAAGATTTGGCCCATCACGAGAAAGTTCAAGGCTTGGTCCAACTGAGAGTTTGCGCAAGGAAACAAGACGTGGAGATCAAGGAGGATTCTAGTCGGTTAGAATAGGAATTGATATCCCATTATCTATGGCAATTGTAACCGACTAGGATTAGTTTCCAGATCTATAACCCTGCTCTCTGGACTATATAAAGAGAGGCAAGGGACCCACTTAGACAACTCAACACAATTCGATACATCCCAGATCAATACAATCAAACGCAAGACATAGGTATTACACCCACACGGCGGCCGAACCTGGATAAAATCCTTGTTTGTGTCTTGCGTCACCATCAAGTTTGTAGCTTGCGCACCTGTCTGCCGATAAACTACTACCGTGGGTATACCCCAAGGTAGACTGCCGACCAGCTTTTGTCAACAGTGGTTAAAGGCCAGAAATCTTCTATTGAAGGTTTATAAAGGGAAAGGGGGAGCCCTAAGTAGTTGAAGGGAAGATACCAAAGGAGCAACCTAGAATTTGGGCAAGAGATTGAGATGTAGCAGGGGAAACATTGAGGGGGACCATCATAGATTTGGAGTAGTTAACTTTAAGGCCTGAAGATTCAGGAAAGGAAGAGAGAATATCTTTTAATTGTGCAAGTTCAATGGGACAGGCTTTAATAAAAATGAGGGTGTCATCCACATATTGTAGAATAGGGAACTCATGATCGGTAATAGGGATGGGTAAAGAGAGAGTACCAGCAGAAACCGCATGATTGAGAAGAGTTTGTAAGAAATCAGCAGCTAAGACAAAGAGAAGAGGAGAGAGAGGGTCCCCTTGCCTAACCCCTCTTTTACAATGAAAGACTTTCCCAAGTAGTCCATTCAGAACAGATGAGGTACCAGAATTGAAAATAGATGACATCCATTGTATCCATTTGGCCGGAAGACCCTTGTGGGTCATAATTTGGATCATGAACTCATGTTCAACTTTATCAAAGGCTTTCTCAAAATCATGTTTGAGGATGAGTAGTTCATTTTTTGATTGATGACAAGAATGAAGATATTCAAGGGCCCAAGCTATAAGTCTTGAGTTGATCTATTTTTAATGAATCCATATTGATTTTTATGAAGGAGAGAGGGCAACACACTCTAGAGTCTATTAGCCAGGATTTTAGTGAGGATTTTTATAGAAGAGTTTAGGAGAGAAATGGGTCTATAGTCATTAACTTTTGAGGCATCATCTTTCTCAGGAATAAGGGTTATGTAAGATCCATTAATACTTTGTAAACGGATTGATTCAGGGTTAGAGTGAAAATCAGAACAGAGATTATAGAAGTCAGTGCAAATGATTGGCCAACATTTTTTAATAAAGTTAGTATTCAATCCATCCGGGCCTAGAGATTTATCAGAAGGGAGGGCTTTGACCACATAGTCAATTTCTTCCTTAGAAAAGGGGTAAGATAGAGATTCTAGATGAGGGTTAGGAGATAGATAAGCAAAAAGGTCAAAACCAATAGAGGTGAAATTAGAAGATCCTAATCTTTCCATCAGTAATGTCAAGCCTCCTCTAGTGACTTAAAACCATCAAAGTCTCTCCCTAAAAAGCAAATCATACCATCATGTCCCCCAAGTTAAGGGGCATCGACCGTGGCATAAGCTGATAAGTCTACATGGATTGAGGATCTAGTGCAAGCTAGAATGCACACACCGATTGACAAGAATTCAATCACACCAACATGTTATTAACCAGTTTGCAATTAGGACCCCGTCAGGGCATACGGTGATTATGGGATGCTCTAGAGCTTTGTTGTCTTCGATCATCCAACCATGTAGCATCAATGAAGAACAAGGGAGGAGTAGTAGATGGGGAAAAAGAGTGTAGAAGGTGTAGTAGATGTAACTGGAAGTTGAGAAATTCAATCGTCCATGATCCTCTAGTCATATTTTTTTTGCGAGCAGTCCAGTCATATAGTAGTAGCTCATCCTCTATACGTCATTGTCTTCCACTACTACATTCAGACCTATCGCCAATGTCTCTATCATCGTAATGGTTCGTAATGGTGATAAGAGTATCACCAGCGGTTCGTAAGAACATTTGGGATGATAATAACTCTAACCGCCACCTCATCTTACCAACCGACGGTGCTAGTCGATCATCACAGCCGGTTTGCACCACTAAGCGGCCGTGGTGATGTATTCCTCATCATTGCCGCCTTGCCATGTGAACTGGCAGTGAAGACGTTTTTCACCACCAGTTTGTTGTATGATACGATGGTGATAACTATATTGCAGTATAATAAAATTTATAACTTTTTCAAATAAAGTCAGATGAAAATGAATAGCTTTGTAGCTGATGACTTCTTCATTTGAAACCATTTATGGTCCCAAAATTCTATTTAAAGCGCTCAAATTTTAAAATTCATTTTTTTTAAAAAATGTAAAGAAGATCTTGGATGGAAAATGACCAAAACGACTTATAGATCTCGATGACATATACAGCTTTGTAGTTGACAAATTTTTCATTAGAAATCATTTATACTCTCAAATTTGTATATGAAGTTTTAAAAAATATAAAAATAATAAAATTTTCAAACAACCTCGGATGGCGAAACAATGAGAGCAAAATCAAGGTTGTAGATCTCAATGAGAGCAACAACTTTGTAGTTGCTGAGTTTTAAATTTGAAACCATTTGAGGTCCCAAAAGTCTAGATGAAGTTTTTAAGTTTTGAAATTCAAATTTGTCAAACGACCTCGAGTGGCAAAACAACCAAAAAGTTATAGGTCCCAATTAGAACAACAAATTTCTAGTTTATGACTTTTCATCTTAAGCTATTTAAAATTCTAAATATTCATTTTATATCTTGACTTAGGGGTCGAGTGGTTAGAGGAGCTATTTATGAGGACAAAGGTCTTAGGGTTGAATCCCAACATTGTATAGTGTTCCTAAGATTAGTTGGTGGAGACTTCCCAGGATTGAAACAATTTTTTCTATTTTTTGCCCGTTTTGGGGATTTCTAGAAATTCAAATCACCGCCAGCTAGTAGGCTTCCCAGGGTTGAAACAATTTTTTTTTGCTATTTGGTCCATTTTTGGGATTTCTGGAAATTCAAATCACTATTGGTTGCAAAACCGACTGTGATGGGAATGTCATTACAAACAACTCACTGCCTAGATCGCAAAGTGTTTGTGATGGGGTTTACGAACCGCTTATGATAGGTCTGAATGTAATAGTGTTCCTCTCATCATCATTTTCTTCTTCTTCGTCTATTCATCTTCCCCAACTATCCTTCCCCTGGTAGCCTCCTCCATCTCCCATGCTCCTGATGACCTCACTGCCCACCTCCTGACAACGCCCACAACCCCTCTTCACTAACATTATGCTCAGTTACCCCCACCGCAACCTCGTCCACTCGTTGTCCTCCACCGTCCGATAGGGGGCGCCGATGCTGTTTCCGCACCACACGATGCGCTTAAAATGCCACCTTCATTGGGCCAGCCACCGCCACCAGTCATCTCTATAGGTCTAGAGAACATTGGAGATTTTCTCAATATCAATCCTATTGGCTAAACCCATCTTCCTGCGTCCCAACCGCCCCATACGCCCGCTATCCTCCCCTAACCAAGGGGCTTCACAAGGACATTATGTGCTGGTACTATTACCAGCGCACGGGCGCCAAATAAAAATTTAGCGGAGATTGAAGACTTCCTTTTTCAAAGAGCCCCAGTGGGCCTGATAGCAAGACAACGAAGCAATGTGCCGAGGGACGTTGGGGCGACAAGAACTTTGCCATATTTTAGTATAGATAGATAGATAGATAGATAGATAGATAGATAGATAGATAGATAGATAGAATAATTCGTGCTCACATGAATTAGAATAGCTTGTCTAAACCAATATAGAGTAAGAATCCTAGTGTACATAGATTTCTCGTATCTTCAATACTTTAAATAGAATTTTTAATAATCAAATAGAAAAGGATAAAAGTTATGTTCTTTATTTTGCTCTACTTTCTTTATTTAGTTATATATGTTAAAAGGGAGGCAAAATCACGTCCGTGTGTTCTTTATTTTATATTTTCAGTCCGTTCACAAAGAAACCTAACTCTAAATTCTATCTTCTTTTGTCTTCAAGCTTCGAGTCCGAATATTTTACGGGAACCTGGTGATGATCTTTCTAAATATTTTTTTGCAAATAGTATGCAGTAGTAACACGTTCGGACTTGAACTCCAGGTCGTATATAGACTGAGACAACATACATGTGTAATATAGATATATCGCGCCGTATCATCATTGGTTTTTTTCAATTTGATTTGATTGACTAAAGCTCATCGGGCACATTAATTTGGATTCAGATGCAATGATCTGCCGCATGACGTTGCAGAGAAAAGACGGTGGCATGGCTGCAGGTTCAAGCCACCTTAAGGGCTCGTTCGTTTCAGCTGATTCCAGGCCAGAAATAATTCCTGTTCACTAAAGCGTATTCAAATTATATAACAAATCCTACCCGAATATTTCCAAAGAGCACATTCCCCTTCAACCAAAAGTGGCCTTACTATGGCCATAGTGTCCATCGCGCGTCGCGTGTGGCTCTACCGTACAACCATGTTTGTGCTGCCTCCAATATAATGAATTATAATTCCGTTGCAACGCACGAGTATATTTGCTAGTGGAAAAAAAAAAAGCAGCAACTTCTCTTCTTGCATGCAGGAAGCAGCATGTGAATACTGTTCTGCTTTCCGTGGACACAACGAAATTCTGCATATCTCACTGGAGGTCGATGAGCTAAAAATTTGTGCCAAACATTCGACCTAACAGACTGACATACAAATGAACACGGCTAAGATACCAAATTTTCCAAAGGATTAGTGTTTCACTTCAAAGTAACAGACTGACATACAAATGAACACGGCTAAGATACCAAATTTTCCAAGGATTAGTGTTTCACTTCAAAGCTTAGTCTGAATTTACAGAAGACCATTCTTAGGTCCATACAATATGTACAGCTAGTTACATAGAGCCATAACCAGTATCAATTATCTGGAATGCATACTGGAATTCAGCTTGGCATCATCTTTATTTACACCATCCAGACATGCAACACTGTTAGAAGTTACCAAGTTAAAAACAATAATAAATCTGCAAATTGACAATTTCTGGATAGAAAAACAGAGCTACACAAGTTCAGACTTTAACCTGTCAGGCCCAGTTCTTCCGCTTAGACCTCAGCCGCATAAGTTTGTCCTTCCATGATGCTGTTGAATTCAACAGATAAATCAATGAACCTTCGATACAAGTACCACATCTAGGTTTAAACTAATGATAATTATTCTCCAAGATCAATGTGTTTCTTCTTGTCAGATAAGGTGATGCACATTACTCTTGTTTTGTTCATTTGCAGAACATGGTTGCAAAGTAAAAGAGATGTGATGTTTGTTCAACATTCAGACAGTTTTGATAATACAACACTGGGTGGTCATTGTCAGATGCTCAATCTTTAGTCCTGGATGGATTGAATGAATACATAAGACGGATGTATCATTACCAGCATCCTTGTATCTCTCTTCGACGGCTGCAATGAGCATGTTCCTCACCAATCCAAACTCTTGAGCCTCCACACATGGCTGTCCATCAGGTCTAACAAAAAATGCTAGTGTAATTAACATGCTGATTCAATATTGGCATTCTGGATCTTAAATGCACGGAATATACTCGAATATAAGAAACCACTTTGTTAGATATATCAGTGAAAGGTCTAAAGAACATATAGGTTCATCAGTTAGGAGCAATAAGATGCAGGGCAGATAACAAGGTAGAAGCATAAGTTGCAGGGCAGATAAACAACAACAAAGCTTCTTAGACCCAAGCAAAGTTGGGGGCAGATCAACAAAAAAAAAATTAAAAATAAATCCTACAAGTACTGTATAATTCTTACTCGCCTTCTAGAATACCTGTCAAGCTCTGTAAATAACAACCCATCTGATAGGCCAGCTGCTACTGCCATTCTTGCTGGCTCGACTGGTCTGATGCCATCACTGTATGCAAGACTTCTATGGACTTGTACAGGAACCTGTTCTTGCCAAGTGAAATAAGAATGACATAAATATGGAGAATAGAAGAGTTTCACATGTATGCACGACAAATGAACCCACACTACCATCAAATGTTTCTCAAGATTAAAGCAAAACACAAATAAACAAAAAATGTGCACACATTTACATGTCACTTTTGAGGACTAAGATAGTAAACATGTGATCACGTTTACCAATCTTAAATGTTTCTTGACAAAATTAACTATCTGGTGCACTTGACTTGTGAGTGTGGACTAGGATTGTTATTTGTTTTGAAAAGTAAAAATTGAAATATATTCAGAAGCGTAACCTGACTAGAAAAATCGGAAAGGAGAACCATGTCAACAAAGAGAAAGGGTAGCCACTGATAAAATAAGAGAACTGCTCCCCCCAAATAAGCATGTATTGAAACCTTCACTACGAATAATAAAAATCAGAGTACCAAAAAAATTAGCATTAGCATGTAGCAAGGACATCGACAGCAAATACCTTGCAACGAACAGCAATGTTTATGGCATCTGAAGGCCGAAGATCGAAGGTGATGCTGTCTGTAGGATCATCAATCTGCAGTGCAGGAGGTTTCTACTTTAGAATATTAAGGTTATGGTGTACCCATTGAAAAATGCATTAGATTGCTCTTACAGATTAGTCAACTAGATTTGTACCTTTGTTAGATAAAGTTCAGCACAATAGGCTTCTTGAATTCTTTTGTTTACCCGAACAAGTTTTACCTGAACCCAAAACCACCATCATGATAAGAGGAATAAGAAGATGAATTAAGTTGACTTCTCCTTGACCAACTAAGCATAACTACTACAAATGCTTACAAATTAAGGTTACCTCATAGCCCATTTTATCAATCATTTCCTTGACAACTTGATATATGGTCGGTCGTGCCTATAACAAAAAGGTGTTATATAGACTACATCAAGCAGAATGGACAGTACAAAGCAGCAGTCAATAAGAATAGAAGGTATTACAATGTGGACATTACGAATAGCTGCCATCAGAAGTACGCTTGGCATCTCCACTGAGAAAATTGAGAAGGTAGACATGCATTAATGTCAATAAAAAGTTCCTACTTCTGAATTACCAAATCAAGCTAAATGATTTACGTACAAACAATGATTGGAAGTAAAGTTTCACTTCCATCTTCAATCCTCAAAACAATAGCAGGTTGGGGTGCACTCTCTGGAATATTTCTCCCTTGAGAATTGTTATGGACACATCGCAAGTTTTTCCCATCTCGCATCTTTATTACATATCCTTCTGATCCACTTCTCACCTCAACTGGAAGAGAAAACCAAAAAAAAAAAAATTACCTTCAGAATATGTACTGGAGACACATCAAAATACTACTGGTAACTAATTAGTAGATTGACTATCAAATGTAGTTTGTTATTCCATCAATATAATTCAATTTGTGTCCAGTTCAAACTGACAACTGTGCAACTTGCATATACTGAAGCAACTAATGTATGGTACCAATGATGATAAAAAAAAGTATGGTACCAATAATAATAAAATACGCACAATAGTTTGCAACAGAGGCACAATATGACTACGTTACAAGATAAATTTCAAAGCTGCAATGGAAAGCATTCAGATTTTTCATTCACTTAGATACTTGTGATAAACAAGCGGAACATAGAAAGTCAAGCAACTGATCACATAGGAAAATTAAGTCCAGAATAGCAAATAAATAAAGCCTAAGTAAAACTTGAATGTAGCACGGCATTCTCCATATAAAGCAGACCACCTTGTGTGAAGAATTACCTGCTTCTAGCACGGTAGAATTAACATAATCTTCATCACTCTCGCTAAAGTTTCCAGCCATGTATCCATTGCCATCAGAAGACGAGCTGAAGCTGCAGCATGGACCTATGTTCTTCGTAGATGGCTGGGAGATGGGAGAAATGAATCTTGAAATGTTCCTGTACTTCGAAATAGCACCAAACAATGCAGTCCCGAGCTGCCCGGATTTGGTCAGGGAGTTGTTGACCAGCGCAGCAGCAGCCGGCAGTTTGGCTTGCATTGCAGGACGGCATAGAACAGGTCCCTCCATCGCCATCAATCTGCCTACGTGGCAAAACTGGAACCAATAAATAAATATCTGTCACGGTGTGCCCGGATAATGTTGCGGAGAAATAACCAAGTGACCTATAGTAGGGGAGAAATAATCAATTTCATGACACTGACATATCAACCTACAGTTTGGATTCAGAAACAAGCTGGGTTGCACTCTACAGCCCTTGATCCATAATTAAGTGCTGAACCTTATTTTCTATCTCAAACCCACAAACGTAGCGTCGGATGCCTAAACACTTCTCCATCGAATCAAGAACCTAAACCTGACAGCTTCACATATAATTGATTGTTCCCCTATACCAATACCAAGTTAATGATCACACAGATAACTGAACATTCGATTGCGCTGAACGCCAAAGAGAAGACATCCCCAAGTTCGCGCCACACCATCCTCATGATGACAGTTATTCAGGAATCACCGGAAGGACAGGTGCAACAACAATCATGCCCCATCCCCATCCAGCGCACCGTCCCCAAACATTACAAAGCGAGCAGAAACCAAGAGATCAAGCAAGGACGAATCCCAATCCAAGCTCCGCATCGAACAATAAACACTCACCCGCAGGAAACAAAATCTCCTTACACGAAGAGGAGCAAGCCGTCGCGCTGCCCCAATAAACAGGGGGGGGAGAAAAGGAGAAGAAACGAAAGAGTCCACGAAATGGGAAAAGAATCCCAAGCGAGTGAAAGGGAGCCGAAAGAATCGGATCGCGAACCGCGTCAAGAACAAGCCTGATTTGGAAAAAAGCCACGAGGGAGGGCGTCGGCTTTACCAGCAGCAATGGCCGCCGCTCCTTGGAACCGAAGAAGCAGAGCTCGAGCGCAACTTGAGAGGAGGGGAGAGGAGCGACCGCAGTGGAGGATTATTACGTTGTGTTTTGGTGGAAAAAGGAATAGAAAAAAAAAGGTGGGGCTTACCTTTCGCTTTATCTGGAAGAGAGCGGAATCACGAAGCGGTGGGCGAACGACGGCGAGCAAATGGTCTCTCCGGCACAAATTACTCTTTTGCCCTCCTACATTATTTGCCTCGGTCTTTGCTATTTGTTCGTCGCCGTCAAGTTGTATCGCGCATGAATCAACACACGCGTTATCCATATACATCTACGACACTGCAAGTGCGATTTCTCTATCAAGAATAATTCCTTTTATGTGCAAAGGTTCAATTACAACATCGAACAGTACTTCCTCAGACAGTATATACTATTCCCTCAGCTCTAAGTTATAAATTAGTTTACCTTTTTATACATCCATCTTATTATGCATGGGCATGCGAAATCACTCGTACAGTTGGCTCCCTAAACTTTTAAAGTGATACATATCAATACTTAAATTTGACAGACGATATTATCCATGTCTCTAACCGGTGATTACCATATGTCTCTAAACTTAGCCGATGGTGTCATTCCGATCTCTAAATTTTTAAGGTGATTACCGCAAGTTTCTAAATTTGGCAAGCGGTATCATCCCTATCAAATATACTCTAACCTACTATATAAGCTGGTCTGAATCCAACATGTACAACTAATCAATCATTATTTATCTAATATTTATAAAAAATATATAAATTATATAAAATAATTTACATCAACAAAAAATAAATTAATTAAAAAATTTTACAACAGCATATATATTAGGTTTAAACTAAAATGTAAAAAAATACTAGAATTAGTATAATATTTATGTATCAATAATAGTATTAAAATAATATTGAATTTATAACACTAAAAGTTTTATCTATTAAAAGTTGTTTCTAATTTTAGTATTATTGTATAAGTTCTAATAGTAGTATTATAGAAGTAACATTTCTCTATTATTAATACTATAATACTATACTACTTTAAATAGTAGTATTATAGTATTAGAACTTTTAATAATAGTATTATAGTATTAAAAGTTTAATAATAATGTTATAGCATTAATAACAGAGAAAAGTTACTTATATAATAATACTACTAAAAATTTTAAAATAATACAAAAATTAGAAGTAAATTCTAAATGAGGACCTTTTTCACTAATTTTTTTATTACTTCCGGTAAGAACATAATTCTAAAATCTAACTAAAGTCAAACTATCTTTAATGTAACTAAGTTTATTAAAATATGATCCTATATGTAACTCAAATAGGTGTACTATATAATATATTTCTCAATGATACATATCTAATATAATAAATGTTAGTATTCTTTTATATAAGTCTGAGAAAAAGTTAAATGTTTGAATTAAGACTAACTACATTCTTTTTTAGAAGGATGGGAGTATTGTTAGGTAGTCCAATTTTTTCCCTAAAGCAATAGCATCTAGATACTCTAAAGTAGCCACTCAAACATCTTTTGCTTTTTAGGGCACTTACCCAAAAATAAGCACAAAAAGTATCACATCCTGTCATAAATTATTGGTTATTTTGGGCTTTCGATATACATAACTTTTTGCTATGCACCTAGATATATAATAATATATCTAAAATATAATAAAAGTTGTGTATTTAGAAAATCAAAACAACCTTTAAAATAAAATGGAAGTAATAAAAGGGAAGCAACACTTTATTATAATGAAAAACAAGAATATACAAAAATGGTCGGTATTTTTATCTCCGTGCAGTGACTCTTACCACTTATTTTTATAGAACCACGGGTAATATGTTGTGTTATGTTGTAGTTTTTTGGTTTTATATTGACAGACCTTAAACTAAACATAACTATGTTTGACATGGTTAGTCAACGTGAAACTCCATTTTCTTAAGTCTTGTCTCTTGTGAATATAATACAGACACAAAAGTTTATATACGTTCACTTATTCTTGTGAGGGTATACACACATAGCTATATGAACAATTGTAAAAGATTAAGCTAAAAGATCTTAAACTTGACAAAGTCATCACAACGACCTCACTATAGATCTACATTACCTAGCACTAGAAGAATAGTTCGGTTAAGTCCTAAAATAAATCTAGGAGAATGTGACCACCCACGTCAAGTCAAGAAATTAAATCCGAGGAATAGGTGTTAGAATCTAATAACCCTAATTACGGGCAGCAATCCTTGGATCTTTGATAGGATATTGCGAGCATGTCACAAACTTGCACCATATTAAGAACAACATAGATGAATCTTGTAGGGAACCTTAGATGACAATGAAATAACTATAACGAGATATTAGGATCTAGCAAAGCTTACTGCATCAATTTGTATAAGCGCAACTCAAGAAGATTACAAATGAGATTACAAATGACTGTTGCTCTCTCAGAACCCTACTTGACTCTCGACCTTGTAATTCTTACCACATACAAGAATCTAGTGTCATAGAACTGTCTAGTATAACCTTCTTGAGTGCTCCTAGCTAAGGATGAAAATAGTCGGAAATGATTGAAACTGGAATTACAATGTAGAAAACGAGCGCGGTCGGTTCAGGATATTTCTACATTTTAGCAATTAAAGAGTACCAAAAAAATAGTTGTGAAACTAACTAAAACTGATAAATTTTTATGTTTTACAAAATTCAGAAATGGTATGATAATATAGAAAATGATATCATAATATAGAAAATGAGAGCAGTCGGTTCGGAATATTTCTGTTTCTTTTTGCAAGCCTCGGATGAGACGCGTGTGTATGTTAGCTCGGTTGATTTCTGTGGCCTTTACCCCCTGTTTATATAACCCCCTCCAAGACCCTATACATACAAGTAGGTGTCCTGCTCTTAATCGGATCTTACATTCTCTAATATAATTGTAAGTATTAATAGCATCCTTTTATTAAGTCCTACTAAAAGTAATAAGATTTGAGGCACCATACAACAGTAGAAAGGAGCCTCAAATCTGTTGCCAATTTAACGCAACACATATATGGATGTCACAACTGGACAAACAATACATAATAATAAATAGTGAACAAACATGACACTAAAATAAGGGAGAGAAAATTTCTATGCAATCCAAAGAAATCCAATAAATTTTCAGATCAAATAAAGAATTTTGTCTGTACTATTAAGCTGATGGACATAGTAATAATAACAGTTTGAAATGTTAAATCATTTAACAATTTGTAATGCCATTTTTTTACGAGGGAATCAAAACATTTTTGTTAGGCATGTCAAAACGAATCATCAGGAAGGGATCAGGAGGAGCAAGCAAAACCGACCCAGGAGCACCCCCCACGCACAGGAGGGCAAATACGTCAAAGCAGCATAGGCATGCATCGAGCCCTCTAGAAGCCCTCAGGCCTCAACGTCGTTGCCTTGCTCAGAGCTCAGAGAGTCAGTGCTCACACACGCACCAGCCAAAAAACGAAATTGCCTCCGCATAACCGTAACCCTCCGTGGCAATAGGATCAGTATTATACATACGCGTACTCGTAGGATTGAAGGAATAATAAAAAAAAAGGCATTTCCGTGCTCGCGCACCGATGGCTTGGCCGTGGCCGCCTCGCTAGAGTCGAGTACGACGGCTGTGACGGGCAGATGGCGCGGCACGGCAGGCTTTGCTTGGATTGGAGCCATGGAGATGGAGGAGGAGCCTTGCAACCACAATTGTATGCATCGGTATTCAGTTGAATACCCAAAAGTTTTGGCAAAAAAATTTATATATATAATATTTATACATATGTGTATTAGTGTATACAAGAAAAATAAAAAAATATTAGCTCCTACCGGCCCACTTGGCCCAACGCTATGAAACTTGAA
>Ga0182004_10001443_pt1 | contig 17396 bp, 26 predicted proteins | sample Sormic07211540_1_FD_120479 | JGI IMG/M metagenome (GOLD analysis project Ga0182004, IMG submission 120479) | Endophyte microbial communities from Sorghum bicolor roots, Mead, Nebraska, USA - 072115-40_1 MetaG | ecosystem: Host-associated > Plants > Roots > Unclassified | place: USA: Nebraska...
AACAATTACTACCGATCAGGGTACTATGTTCACATCAGGGGAGTTTGATGAATTTGCAATCGGTATGGGAATTAAAGTATTAAACTCTTCTCCTTACTATGCTCAAGCTAATGGGCAGGCCGAAGCATCTAATAAAGGAATTATCAAGCTTATTAAGCGAAAGATTGAAGAAAATCCTAGAAGGTAGCACACATTGTTAAACGAAACTTTATGGTCGTGCTGAATGGCTTGTCGTGGATCGACTAAGGTTTCACCTTATCAGTTGGTGTATGGACATGATGCAGTGTTACCTTGGGAAATTAAGACTGGGTCTAGGAGACTATCTTGTCAAGATCAATTGGCTACCGATGATTATGCTACTGTGATGACAGATGAGTTGGATGATCTAGTAGGGCATCGGCTAAGGGCTTTGATGAGTATAGAAGAGAATAAGAAGAGAATTGCCAGATGGTATGATAAGAAGGTAAAGGCTAAGGAGTTTGCCGATGGAGAATTAGTATGGAAACTAATCTTACCGATCGGGACTAAAAGTTCAAAATTCGGGAAGTGGTCTCCCAATTGGGAAGGTCCCTATTGGATAAGTCGATCGGCTCCTGGTAACGCCTATATTTTGGAAACTCTTGAAGGAGTTGAATTTCCCAGAGCATTAAATGACAAGTATCTAAAGAAGTATTACCCAAGCATATGGGTCGATGCATGAAAGTTTAAATGCCGATAACATCCCTATCGACTGGGTCAAAATGTATCTAGGACTGGACTTAGTGTTTAAAAAGGTGCCGATAACAGTCCTATCGGCTAGACCAAATATCAGGAAGGTTGGAAAGCAGAAAGAGGCAAGTATGTTGCCGGTGAAGAGCTCACATGTTCAACAGTGCTTGGATCACCGACAAAGCGCGCAAATGGATTTGGTTGGCTGCTTCTATCTCTTTGGTGTCTTCATCGGCAGAGCCTTCCACTGGCTTCAGTTTCTTCTTCATCTGCAGCGCTCTGCGACCATGGACATTTCGCTCTTGTTCGAGGAGTTTAATCGCTTCAGGCAGCTGGCCTTCCTCTTGTTGAGCTTGGGACATGGCTTCCTCTACTTGCTTAAGTTCTGCCAACAGGGCTTCTCTTCTCGTCGATAGATCCGAAATCTTTTGCTTCAATGCATCCCCTGAGGACTTCAAGATGCCGATGTTCTTGTGCTTCTCATCAGCAAGGAGCTTCACCTTCAACATCTCTTCAGAAAGTTGGGCATGAGCAGCTCTATCGGCGAGACACTGGGTAGCTCTTTGGTACTGCAGCTGACGGCTTTCCAGATGTGCAGCTTGAAAGAGGATTTCTTCAGCATCGGCAGGAATTTGGCCTCTGAGGGTCTTGAACAGAGCCTTGGCTGGGTCAGAGTCATCAACCAGTCGGGCTGTGTCTTGGTGAAGGAGGGCTGATAATTCTTCCAATTTCGCCCTGATTTCTGCCGATGTGATCCCAACTGCCCGAGAAGAGCTTGCTTCCTCACCTTCGTCTTCAGAGATGTCAATGGCGAAAGAGAACAAACTATCGGGAGAATCCTGTTCCTGAAAGGAAATAAAGGGGGTTATTCCATGGTCAAGTATTGACAAGTAATACGGATTGAGGCAAAGTGACCTACTTGTTTCAGGGCAATTTCTCGCCTCTGACTGGAGGATGCCGATGGAACTACAGGCTGATCGGCTGGAGTTGTCGATGTGACAATGTCAGCTGAAAGAATAACAGAGATAGTTATAAGACAGAGAAAATAAGTTCATCGGCAATAATTTCATAAAAAGTATGTTACCTTGAGGAGGAGCATCACTCGCTTGGATCGAGGAAACTACCGATGCTATGATTGAACCTGCTGGATTGGCAGTTTGCTCGTGTATGTCAGCCAATGTATCTTCTGGCTGAGGTCCCTCTGGTTGGAATTCTTCTATGTGAGCTTCTTCCTACAGCTAAGGAGATGGTGCCTGTTGCATCTAGACTTCGGGAGAGGAGGGAGAAGATTCTACTAGAATTGGAGACACTGGGGGAGAAGGAGGTGTTGCTACTCTTTGGCGCTTTGCTTGTGCTCTGGTACTCTTGGCACCCTTTCTCTTCGGCTGGATGGACTGGGGGCATCGACACTTGTGCTTCTGGTCCTTGCCGATGCGCCGGTGTGCTGGTGCAACAATAAGGAGTTGTGAGTACGAGTGTGATCGGTATGAGAATGGGGTCGGCAAGAGAATTTGAAAGTTACCTTGAAGGCTTGTGCCAAAGCGGAGGCAGCTACCGATGGAGATGTCTTGGTCCGCTTGGTGGTGACTTTCTTGAGGCACACGTCTCGATGCATGATGGCAGCCAAAGTGGGAGCATTGTTGTCGATTGAAGAGATCGGACCTGATGGAAAAAGGTCAATCGGCTTGCCACTCCTGCTGACCGATGGGGGAATGTTATCGACCTACAATATAATACAGAAAGTGAGTTACCGATGGAAATAAAAATTGAAGGAATTGAGACATCGGTTTGGAAATACTTACAGTATTGTCGGGAACTTTGTACTGAGGGTCGATCATGCTGCGGTACGAAAGAGCTGATTTGCAGAATAAATGTTCCTTCCATTCCTCCCACCATTGTTTGTACGCCTGAGTAATGAAGAGGGCCGGGATCCACTCTGATAGATCTACATCTGTGTCGGCATTCGGTGATAGCTGGGCTACTCGAATCCACTCAAGGAGGTTAGTGATGGCTTCCCTGGGTTTTATCACATCGGCATAACAGAGTGCAATCGGCAGCTAGCCGAAAGCTAGTTGACGGGCTAGTGCCGATGGGTTATAAAACTCATAGGTTTGGTTGGAAGTTTTTCCACTGCCGAAGAAGTTTACGGGTATAGCTCTAGGAGTGATCAGTGCTATCATCACTTCGTGATCGTTGTTGAGAGCATTATTGAACGGATGGAAGACCAAAGGAAACATGGTGTCTGGATCTTCATAGGGCATCCACGCTCGCTGTTCTCTGGTCAGGCCTTCATACAGGGTTTGGAAGAATCGGCTGACCTGGGCTGCGTTACCTCCTGTACCGGGCAGAACTATGGCGGCTTCGCCAAAGTTTAGAGGAGGGCGAGTTGCTGATTCTTCTTCATTCAGTTCATAGTCCTCAGCTATATTCCTAGGGAAGCGCTGTGCGAAAAGGTCAAACTCAAGACGCTTGTGCATGTGGAGGCTGAGCCACATGTTGATAAACCACCAAGGACCCCCCAAGTTGCCGATGGACTGGCCGAGCAGGAGTTTCCTGGTTACTTGATGAAGGAGGTGGTAAGCTGCGCCAAGCAGGTATCGGCTGAGGGGAAATCGGCCACCATTGGCTAGTCTTTCTGCTGCTGCCAGGTAGACGGAAGTTGGTCCTGCCGGTCGACCACAAAATATGAATTTGTCCAACCACATGTTTAGGAAGCTCGTCTGTTCCTTTATGTTAACAGGGCCTGTTTGTTTGTATTTTTGGATGTACCCTGATCAACCGCCGATGGAGTGAGTTTCTACCTTAGCACTGGGTTTGGTGTCGAAAAAGTGGGTGCTATCGGCAGAAGATACATCTAGGCCGGTGAGCATAACCACATCGGCAAGTGTAGGGGAAGCAGGGCCGTGGCCAAAGACGAAGGCATTGAGTGTGTCTGACCAGAAATATGATGCCGCTATTAGCAGTGACTCATTCCTATGCATATCGGCAATGGACAACCTGATGCATTGGAATAGTTTTCTCTCGCCCCACTGGACTTCGTTTGAGTGGCTAACTCTCAAAAACCAATCCTTCCATCCCACGGTAGGACTAGGCTAGGAACGGAAGGTATCCTTCCACAGATCCAGAGAGAAATTCTTGGTTCTAAAGGGGATTCTGTTTGTTTCTGCGTTAATAAGATCGATGGGATCTGGATCCCCTAACGGACCAAGACATTGGAGATGTGGCTGATCGGTAGGGATGACGATTTTATTGGACAGATCCTAATGGTTTTGAAGGTAAAAAGAAGAACAAAAAAGGGAGAGAAAAATGTTCAGTAAAATAAATTGCGGGTAAACAGGGATACGGTTAAAGTTCAAGAGGTAGAATGATGAACTGACCTCAGGAACAGCGAAGTTGATGGCCATTTCTTCACGGAAGGGATGATCGAAGGCTTTGAGGTTGGTGAAGAAAGGGCTTCATTGGAGTTCTTGGAGCTCTCGAACAGCGCCGCCGCCGGGAAAGTGGAGCTGGGGCTGTAGAATGATATGATGGGGAAGGAGTGCCCGAGAAGGAACTATTTATAGGACAAAACGGGCAAGGGCAAATCTGACTTATCTCTTCGCCGCATCCGTGAAATCCGAGGGTACTCAGGTGGATATGGTAACTGTTCGCACGGTAATCAAGGGATTGTGCAAGTGATTTGACAAGAAGCGGTCATAATCCAGAGATATTTCACTGTGCGGGATCTCCTGGTCGGTCCATCGGCAACACCTTGTAACGGTAATATTGCCGATGGACGAATAAAGTGGAGATAACCGTTTGGGAGGTTGAGATATTTCGCTGTGCGGGATGTCCTGGTCAGTCCATCGGCAGTTCTCTGTAACGCAAATATTGCTGATGGGCGACTAAAGTGGAAATGTCCGTTTGGGAGGTTGAGGATTTCGAGGAATCTGCGGAGGATTCGGGTCAGAGTTGTTCAGATTAAGGCTATCGGTTACCAAATTGGGGGAATTAATTGCGGAAAGGCATCATTACTGCAGAGAATTTTGGAGCATTATTGATTTCATACTCCGAAATTGGGGGGCATGTGTTGACACCATTTTTGGACACGTACCCAGGATCGGTAGAGTGTAGATCGGCAAGAAAGGGCAATAGTAACTGATTCGCAGGAGAGTTGCCGATGAAGGTGGTTGCCGGTGAGAAGACAGCTGAACGTGGTTAAGTCCATGGGTGGTGATGTGTTTATGCCGATGGCCAGTGTTAACCGTTGCCGATGGGGAGTCTGCCGACGACGTGAAGGAAAACTTGAAGGTTGCCGATTGATCCGTGGTGGTGTCCCAGTTTGTCACGGAAGGATAGTTCTATGTTTTCCTTTGTTATTTAAAGCGTTTTGTACACAGATTCTGTTTAAATTTGGAATTTGAGTTCTAGTCGTTTCTGGTTGTAGCTCTTTGAGTAGGGTATAAATGTAGACCCCAGGGCCTTGTAAAATAGATCTCAATCAATCAAACACAAGTTTTTACTCATATTCCAGCATCTACTTTTTCGATGATTTCGTCATATTTTCCTTTTTCATTACGAGTTCTTAGGAGTTCGTCGACTTAAGCTCGGCGTATTCTCAAGTTCCACGTGAATACCTCTTGGCCGTGGCATCCGGGTGCATCGCTGTTGTCGGAACCAAAGTATTCGAGTTATCACCTTTGCCGATAGTAAGGTCAAATCGGCTGGCACGCCTTAACGTTTGAAATCGGGTATTAGCCATTTGTGTTTGCAGATCTAGCTTTTGCATCAACAAGAATATTGCCCAGCAGGAGCTCGAGCAGCGTCTTGCCATGGCGAGGCGTGAGGGGAAGCCTAAAGAGGATTTCCTCGACGAGGAAGACGAGGATGATGACGACGACAAGGACATCGAGGGGATGGCGGCGCATCTCGAGCATCTCCTTCAGCCTCCACCTCGAGCTAACATATCATCAATGTAGGAAGATGTTCCTAGGGAGCCACAAGAAGAGAGGCATGGAGGTCCTACATTGAGAGTGGAGTCCTCATCTCGCTGCTCGCGTGGTGGCTCGCCTCCAGCTTCTGCTCAAGGTCAAACTGAGCCACCCCAGTGTCCACCAAAGGCCCCGACGCCTGATCATCGAGCCAAGACTTCTGCGCTGGGGCCCCAAACTTGAGGTCGTGCTGCCTCAGAGGGTTGGATCGTGGCTTCCTCGAGCTAGGAGGAGACGCGTAGGGAAAGTTCGAGCCCTGAGGGGTGCTAGGGGGCACGAACAAGGCCAGCATCTAGTGTCAGCTTGGGACTCCCACAGAGCTCGTCGCGTGGCAGTTCCTCAAGGCCACCCAGCAGCTCCCATGGCACCGAGAGAAAAATCGCTCTCCCTGTAGGGTGAAGTTTTCGTACTTGGTATCCTCTTTCTATCTCTGAGTCCCTTCTTTGGCTCATGTGTGATCTACTTGTTTACTTCAGGCTTAAGCAACCGCTAGAGGAGGTGCAACCCTCTTCCGCTAAGACGCTCAAGATAGGGGTGGGCGCGAAGACATCTGGCAGCCTCGAGGGTATGTATTTCCCTTCTTTCTCGTGATTCTGATAGAGATTGTATTAGCGTAGGATATTCTGGTTTTAGGTGAGCTAAACGGTCATTGTTCTAGCTATAGGACCATCTGACTCGAGGCCTCCTACTGGGGGTGGTGACACCTAGCCGCAAGCACCAGAGGGTGGTGTCGTTCCTGATGCCCCGATGCCTAACCCTCCCACCTCGGGTCAAGTCAAGGTCCCTCACCCTCAGGGTTTGGAAGGAGCCCCTAAGTCCCCAAAACTAGGAACAGAGGTTGCTTCGACTGATGTCAGCATCAAGACGACAGTGGGTTCATCCCCACACAGTGGGCGTACCATGGTGGAAGACGTCAAGACTCCTCAGACTAAGGGGTGGGCACCATGGCCCACTGCGCTCCATGCGGCCAAGGAGGAGAAGAAGAAGAAAGAAGAAGAGGAGAGGAAGAAGAAGAAAGAAGAGGAGAGGGGCAGGGGCAAGGGCGCATCACCGCCGCCCGGTCTGCTCGAGGAGGGAGCTCCCACCTTGAGCCCACAGCGGCAGCAGCAGCAATAGCGGTGATAGGAGCAACAACAGCAAGAGCAGTAGGGGTAGGACCAGCAACAAGAGCAGCTAGAGCCAGAATAGCCGCAGCAATAGCAAGATCATCGACAAAAGCAGCAAGAGTCGTGGGAGTCGGAGCCACCGTCTTATGGCCCTGAGACTCCCGCATGGCTAAAACCGGGGTGGCCAACCACTTGTTCGGCTGAGTCGGGTCGAGACGATGGGGTCATGGCGCTGGTGCTCCTTACGCGCACACCGGTTGACCCTAAGTCGGAGCTTCGAAGGACCTTGTAAGGTGTTGAAGGGGTTGCTCTAGGTTATTTTGCGAGCAGGGTGCTGTGGACAGATGATGCTGGTCTCTCCGAGACTGGCAAAGAAGACCCGAGGTTTCCCACCTTGGTCGACCTGATGCTGCGTCATGGGGGCATGACTGAACTCACGGAGAACCTCTTGCGCTCGGTAAAGGAGCAGTCCAAGGAGGAACTTCCATACTGGGGGTCCCAAAAGCTCCGCTTGCGAGACCCAGTCATCCCAGAGGAGACACTGCTCGAGATGGATGACTGTGCTGAGGTCGAGAAGTGGGAGCATGTGGAGGAGCTGCGGCTTTGGATGAAGCATGCTTTGGATTTGACTGTCGACATCGTCAACAAGGATCTGGCCATGGCTTTCTTCGTAATTGCTCTCCTTCCGATGTGTTTTTGGTATCGTAGATTTTAGGTGCACTACTATTGACATCTGCTCTTGCGCTTTCTTCCTCAGGACTTGAAGGAGACCTCCCGAGTGAAATCCTGATTTATTCATGCAACCAAGGGCGGATGGGAACAGGTCCCCGTCCTGGAGCATAAGCTCCTTCAGCCTCAAGAGGCGCTCCTCGAGCGGCAAAAGGAGTTGCTCCAAGCCCTGACTGATAAGTAGAAGAAGGAGGATGCCCTGGTCGAGGCTCGAGGCACCTTAGCAACGGCAAATGGGAAAATCTACATCGCCCAAGATGAGGCCGAGAAGGCCAAGGTAGCGGCTTAGAAGGCTCGAGAGGAGGCCGTGCAAGTCAAGGAGGAAGCCTCCAAGGCGAAGGAGGGCAAGAGGGAGGCAGAAGGAGACGTCCTCCTGCTCACTGAGCGGGTGAGGGTGCTCGAGCTCAATTTAGCCGCTGCCAAGGAAAGTTATGCTGAGGTGAAAACGTTGGCCATGGACTATGCGGCTGCAAAAGGCATCACCAAGGAGGAGGGGAAAAAAGCTAAGCAGGAGCTCAAAAAAGAGAAGATATGCTCCCATGCTCTAGGCACCAATGTCGACAGGCTAAAGAAGATCCTGTAGGAGAAGGAAGGAGCCATCACCACCTCCGGAAAGCTGACTGAAGACTTATGGGTTGAGAACACAAAGATGGCTCGTGAGTTCTGGAGGATCGAGAAGGCGAACACCGACTTGGTCGGTGAAAACACATCTCTCCACGAGCGTATCTGTGGTGAGTTTCTCTTCTTTGGATTTATCTTTCTAGTGTGTTTGTATCTTATGACTAACTTTCACGCTGGTCTTTCAAAGCTCGATGGCGAGTTGCTCGATGCCCAGACCACCTCCAAGACTCTCCAAAAGGACATCGAGGGGGAGGTACTATTGACCGGTCGACTCTGAATCGTGATCAGCAATCTCTCCGCCTCTTGGGAGCTCGAGCCTACAAATGAGGTTGGGGAGACGTCTAAGGGCAATGCCCTTGTGGATCAGCTACGCTATCTAAGCACAAACATGAGGGACCGGGTCTAGGACACCCTCCACATTGGCGTGAAGCGGGCAATGGCGGTCGTCTGCTCTAGTTTCTTGTATGACATGGAGGTGGTCTCCCACGGCTTCGTTTCCGACATCACCAATACTAACGCCAAGAACGAGGAGAGGCTTCGTGCTCTTATTAACAACGCTGAGGGACCGGGTGAGAGGTTGGTGGCGCTATTTGAGCTGGAGGTTCTGCCTTAGGAGGTTGGTGTTATAGACGACAAAGGAGGTGAGGATGGAGAGGGCGACAATGGCAACCAAGGCATGTGAGCCTTATCTGGGTACCTAAACCCTGTAATAAGTTAGTCTTTTGCTACTTTGTTATACTATGGCCTAGATGGCCTTGAGACTTTGTGATACTGGGTACCTAAATACTCGCTATAATATTTTTATGCTTGAGTTTTCTTTGTTCCTTTATTGCCTAAGTCCTATTCTCTGATTAAGTTTTTGACACAGACTCGTTTGCCTCGAGGGTGGGGGAGCGAGTAGAGTTACCATAGCACAGAGGCGTAGGGATCCTCAGGCTTGACATCCCTTGACCCTTAAGGGGCTCGAGGTGTTTTCTACTTAATCGCGCGGACTTTTCTGAGGCATCAAAGGAAAGATATAGCATTGAGCTTTAAGAAAAATGTTTGAGTTTTTTGAGAGCCTAGGGTGTTCCCCCTTGTTAGCCCCCAAGGGAGTTTCGACTATGATGGGGCATAGTCGAGACTCCCTTTATTTCTAAAACTTAAAGTAATAATACTTATTATTGAAAAGTATTTTCATTCATTTGAGGTGTCGTAAGGGTAGAAAATGCATGGAATGTACAAAGCTTTGAGGCTCTAGGGATAGAAGCAACATAATTGTTCGATGTTCCATGCGTTGGTGAAGACTGCGCCCTTGTCATTTGCTAGCTTGTATGTTCCTGGCTTCAAGACTTCAGCCACCACGTATGGGCCCTCCTAAGGTGGGGTCAGCTTGTGGCATCCTTGATTGCTTTGCCATTGATGTAGGATGAGGTCACCGACTTGTAGGTCCCTTTTACGTATGTGCTTTTCGTGATAGTGTCGAAGGTTCTGTTAGTACCTTGATGAATTGAGGAGGGCCATGTCTTGAGCCTCCTCGAGCTGGTCGACTACATTTTTCTAGCCGCCTTGTTTGTTTGTTTGTTGTGTGCCTTGAGTTGAGGGGACCTATACTCGAGATCTGTGGGTACAATGGCCTCGGAGCCATAGACCATGAAGAATGGGGTGAACTTTGTGGCTCTACTAGGCATCATCCTTAAGATCCACAGGACTGAGGATAGCTCCTCGATCCATTTTTTGCTAAACCTTTTCAAATGATTGTAGATTCTAGGCTTTAGACCTAGCAAAATCATACTATTGGCACGCTTGACCTGGCTGTTAGTTCGAGGGTGGGTGATTGTGGACCAATTCACATTGATGTGATGGTGGTTGCAGAAGTCCAATAACTTCTTGCCTATGAACTGTGTGCCGTTGTCGGTAATGATAACATTGGGTACCCCAAAATCGATGGATAATGTCGGTGAAGAACAGGACAGCTTGCTCGGCGTGGATGTTGGTGATGGGTTGAGCCTCGATCCATTTGGAAAATTTGTCGACGACTACCAGTAGGTGTGTGTAACCCCAAATCGTCTTATGGAGGGGCCCCACAAGGTCGAGGCCCCTGACCAAGAATGGCCAGGTAATGGGCATCATCTGTAGAGCATGAGCCGGGAGATGAGTCTGCTTGGCGTAGAACTGGCACCCGTGGCATGAGCGGACAAGCTCGATGGCATCAGCGATGGTAGTTGGCCAGTAAAAGCCTTGTCAGAAGGCGTTTCCATCAAGGGTCATGGGTGCCGCGTGGTGGCCGCAAGCCCCCGAATGTAATTCCTCGAGGAGCTTTCTACCTCCTCGACGGTGATGCACCACTGTAGGATCCCTGTCAGGCTTCGTCAGTACAACTATTTTTCGTTGCCGTAGATCACATAATATTTGGCTCATCGAGCGATACAGTGAGCCTCTGCCCGGTCTTCTGGATGCTCCCCTCGAATCAAGCAGTCGAGAAAGGGGTCGCGCCAATTGAATACGAATGACGTACCACATGTGGATGCCGAGGGGTGAGATGAAGAGCAAGCCGACCCCTGCTCCTGTCTTCATGAGTGACCCATCAAAGTACATTGTCCAGAGTTTTTCCTAGACTTGTGATGGTGGAAGGTGGGTGTCGGTCCATTCTACGATGAAATTTGCCAGCACCTAGAACTTGATGGCCTTGCATGGGGCATATGTCAAAGCCTTGCCCATGAGTTCGACTGACCATTTGGCTATCCTCCTAGTGGCCTCTCGATTTTGGATAATCTCACCCAATGGCAAGGATGAGACTACCATAGCCAAGTGGCCAAGGAAGTAATGCTACAGCTTGCGGTGCGTGAGGATGACAGCATAGATCAGCTTCTGTACCTGTGGGTAGCGTACCTTGGTTTCCGAGAGCACGTCGCTGATGAAGTAAACCGGTCGTTGCACCGATAGTGTGTGCCCTTCTTCCAGCCTCTCGACTACTACTACCGCACTGACGACCTCAGTTGTTGCCGCAACATAGAGGAGGGGCTCGGTAGGTTGAGGTGGCACCAGGACCCGAGCGGTGGTCAGCATGCCTTTGAGTTTGTCGAGGGCCTCCTCAGCCTCGACGGTCCAAGTGAAGTGCTCGGCCTTTTTAAGAGGTGGTATAGTGGCAAGGCTTTCTCCCCCAGTCGTGAGATGATATGACTAAGTGCTGCCAGGCAACCTGTAACTCTGTATGCACTTGACATCTCGAATCGGTCCCATTTTTGTGATGGCCGAGACCTTCTCAGGATCAACCTATAACTGCCACCGTCCATCAGCACCTTCAAGAGTCAAGCATTGACAACGATGGGGTCGACGATGAGCGGGTAGACACCATGACTGGCAACGTGGTTGGGGTGGTCGTCACGGTTGAAGGTGATGGGGGTGTCAGACCAGTCGAGATACTAGGGAACCACCATCTAAGCTACAAAGACCTCCCGATGTTCCCTTTTGCGCTATCGAGATGTGACCTACGTCATCGGTTTATTGTAGATCATGTAACAGTCGTGAACCATAGGGAATCTATCGTCATCCATGCTGACGCCCCTGTCGTCACCCTTGTCCTTCTTCTGGTTGTCCTTCTTGATGCCTAGGCTGTCAAAATACTTCTTCAGCATATGGCAATCTTCAAGTTTGTGGTTGGCCCCTCCCTTGTGATAAGGGCAGGGCTCCTTCAGCATCTTGTCGAAGATTGCCCCCTCCAGGGGGCCTCGAGGCTTGTTGCGCTTGACCGCGATGATGAAGTCATCATTGATGGCTTCACATTTATTCTACCGTGCCTTCTTCTTTTTCTTGTTGCTCTTCTTGGGTCCTCTACTCGGGCCCTCATCATCGCCTGCTCGTGCGTTCCCCTTGTCACCCTTGTTGTTGAAGAACACTCCAACCGCCTCCTCGCCGGCTGCGTAATTGGCCACCACGTCCATTAGCTCATCGATGGTTTGTGCGTGATTACACCCCAACTCTTGCACTAGATCCTTGCACGTGGTGCCTGACACAAACGCTAAGATGACATCATGGTCGGGGATGTGTGGGAGCTTGGTGCGTTGCTTGGAGAAGCGTCGACATACTCGCGGAGGGATTCCCCAGGCTTCAGTGCACTTGCTAAGGACCCGCGAGTTGCTGGGGCGGACGTAGGTTCCCTTGAAGTTTCCCTCAAAAACCCGGACTAGGTTAGCCCAGTCGTGGATTTGGTTGGCAGGAAGTTCCTTGACCCATCTGCGAGTGGTGTCGGAGAGGAAGAGTGGTAGTTGACTGATGATGGTGCAGTCGTCTCCTCGGGCTCCACCTAGCTAGCATGCTAGCCAGAAATCCGCCAACCAAAGCTCTGGCTTGGTCTCGTCGTTGTATTTGGTGATGCTCATCGAAGGAAGAAAGGGGTTGGGCAGCAGCGTGCTGCGGATCGCCCTGCTGAAGACTCGAGGCCCCAGTGGCTCGGAGGCCCCCCGATCCTCATCGCTGTCATAGCGGCCACCACGATGTGTGCTGTAGCCTCGTTCCTTGGTGTCTCCGTGCTTCCATCGTCGATCCTTGTTGATGTCATGGCGTGCGTCACATGGTTGACGGTTGTCGACGATGCGCTCTAGGATCAGTGCTGCCTTCTTGTCTCAAGGGGGCACTTCCTGGTGGACGGAAACCTCCCTCTCATGGCATGCTGGCTCAGAGAGCTGCTCTGAGGCCACCCCACTATGTCTAGAGGCCAAGCTCTCAGCTTGTTGTGCTGTCGCGACATGGAGTAAACTTGGAACCTCATCCCGTTTGCGGCATGCTTAGGGATTCGTTTTAGGCATATTGTGTAGGAGCACCATTGCCGCCACAATGTTCTGACCTGCTCAAGGGAAACAGTTGACAAGGTGCTCTGGTTCCCCGTTTTCGACAATATGTCAGAAGATGTCTCGAGCCTATCCTCGAGCTCCACCACCATGCGAAGGCGCTTGGTCCTACTCGAGAGCTTGCTCTAGTTGGTTCAGTCACTCCGGGTCCTCGTCGAGCTTGGCCTTCAATTCTCGTAGTTGCACGAGTTGTGCAGCTTTATCATCCTGAGGAAGAGGTGGGTCCGGCCGCCCGTCCTGTTTAGGAGTTCTGGGGTCGCCTCCTACCGCTGGTGCGGTAGCGGTGACGCCGACATTGTCGTCATCCTCAGTGTCATCATCAGAGGCCATGGCTCTGTCGATGATGTTGTAGCATTCCCTCATGTGGTGGTGTAGAAGCATCCCCGCCACTCCTCCGCTAACTGCTGTCTTAGTGTAGTGAGGGTGTATCGTCCTAGTCCAAGAGCTCGAGGCATGCGTATCTATGGGATGCTCGAGTTCTTGGCTAGCGATGGAGTTGCCCTCTGTGCCATCATGTTGGATGGGAGGGCCAGTGGCCGCTCTGCATGGGCACTAGTGCTGGGACGGGTTAGCACAGAGTAGGTCGCCATGGCGTTGCTAAGGCCGAATAGGAGTAGATGCCAGTTAGCAAACTATCCGTGCGGCAGTAGAGCGGACGGTGGTGAGGTCATGCGGTTCCTCACCATGAAGTCGGGCTCCCTCAATGCCACAAAGGAGCGATCACCGCTGTAGCTTGCTGGCCCATTCGCTATCATCAAGCGCAGGCCAGTACTCGAGGTGGCGACCGCGCGGTGGTTGTGGGGCGATGATGACGGTGCTGATCGCGCCTCCTCTTAGGCGGGGAGGCGTAGTGATCAGGTTGACACGAGGCCCTTTCTAAGCATGAGGGCACAATGCGGGCTCCACCCGAACCTCTGGTAGAGAGCAGGATCTTGTCGTACCTGATGCCGATGGACATGAACTCAAGGCTCCCAAACCAGATCACTGTGGAGCGCAGAATGGGAGAAATGGAGGTAGCCATCCAGAAACAAGGCGGAAAATCATCAGTAAAATACGTAGGATCCCTACCTAGCGCGCCAACTGTCGGTGTTTTTACCCCGGGGGGTAACACCAACAAGTGAATTTGTGTGCATGCTTCCTTTTTCGGATGGTGATGCAAGATGGACACAATGATTTATCTTGGTTTGGGCAAGAGAATCCCTACGTCTAGTGGGGGGAGAGAAGCTTGTATTATCTCACACCTAAGCGGTTGTACAGGGGTGGATACAAGTATGGATGAATGTGAGGTTCTAAGCTCTAATAGTGTGGAGCTAAGACGTTGTCGATGATGTGTGTGAGAGTGTATTTTCTGTGTGTGATGTCCCTCGTTCTAAGCCTTAGCGTCCCATTTTATAGACTAAGGGGAGGCACAAGGTCACACGGTGTAGGGGCTAGAGTAGGCTTCGACAGAGGCATGGGCGTAGGTCAACTCGAGGCCTCTATACCGGCGTAGCTCGATGGGTCTTGTTACAACGTACTTGGTGATGATGGCATGTGCGTTCCCTGGGATGAATCCTCGTATAGCGCCTGGTAATTGGTCTGTATATAGGCACACTTGTACATCCTTGCAGTCACCATGTCGGGAGTTGTTGGAGTGCAGACTTCCCCTGGCTGATCCTTCCCTAGAAAGGAGCTAGTAGCCTCGAGGACTAAGCGGGTAGGGCGGCATCTGTATGTGGAAGCGCTGACCATTACATCTCGAGGGGTTGCCCGATGGGATGTTACGCTGGTCATGATAGTACTGGTGTGTACCTTTCCCTAGATTTCACGATACAGCTGATAAAAAGTTAAACATGATGGGGGTCGACCCATCATCACGGCAGCGACCGCCATGGTGTTAGGTGGGGGCTTGTCAGTCGCACTAAATGCTCTGAAACCCATACCAACGGTTGGCAGTGGAGGCGCGTCCTATGCTCGAGGCAACACGGTTCGCTCAACCTTGATCCTGCAATCGAGGGGTGTACGAATTCGAGGGCTTGGCATTCGCTCGAGCTATTTTCTGTCATCGAGCCTTATGCCGATTGATGCGCTGGTTGTGTTTGCGGTACATTGAGTTGTGGTTGCAACCTGTATATCCCTTGTGGGGACGTCGAGGCCTGTTCCTGGACTAGCTCCGGACCGGCCTGTTGGGTTTTTTTTCTCTCATCAGAGTAGGTCAGGTTTCTATGTCTTTGGGGGATATCTATTTGGGTACCCCCTTATTGATATCCTCGACATATTCCATTCCTCGTTGGTAGGACAGATAGAACCGCAGTTGCGTAGGAAGTCTAGCTCTATCTTGGCTTTTTATAGCAATGTTCCTTATACATAAAATGAAGAGTCTTTTGTGCTATGTATTATAGTGTAGCATTAGAGTAGATGAATGACTTGATAAATTAGAACTACAAAGGATTTTCTATCTCTTGAACTAATCAGATGTCTGCCTAGTATTAAGCTGAGTAGTCTGTATCTAGTCTCTATATTTCCTGGGCTTCTATATTTTATATATCATATATCTATGGTTTACCCTCCTTCTTAGTATGTGACTATGCAACCCAATCACTCATAAGTAGTCATATTTTGCAAGTTGATCTCATTGTTTAAGTCCATAGTTCTTTCCCTTGAGCTAAATATAAATAACGATACCTGAAATACTTCCCGGTGAAGTGCTACAATGGTATTTAATCTGTATGCTTGCGGATCCTATATTTATTTTATTAGTGGACAATTTTTTATACCACACTTCTGGCACCATGCTAGGGATGACAATTTAGCTTAAGTGGTGTTAGAAGTGTCAACAACACCCTGACCCTGGGTCCATCATGCTTTTTCTTTGTTCTGGTGGCTTCCTAAACGTTCTAGATACTTCTTTTTCATACGTGGCTTTGATATCTCATTTCTCTCTATGTAGTCATGACATGTGGGCCTTCTTGGGCTATTTTCTGATAACCCCCTATAGAAATAGATATTCACCAAAACTCGTGGAAATCTATCAGATAAAACCCTAGTTCTATGTTGAGAATGTCTGGTGCCCTTTTTCCTTCCTCTTGTTGATATAAATGTGATGGTTATCTACCATCAACAAGCTCCCCCATGCTTACCTTTTGTGCGTCCTCGAGCAAACAGATAGACTAGAGTTGTATCAGAAGTTGCTTCAATGTTTTTATTCCCTTAAAGCCCACATGCGTTTAATGAAAAATTCTCCTTCGATACTACAATACACTATCCTGACTTTCAAACTCACTCATATTACCTATAACCATGGGGCTTTTACTATCACTTAGGTCTTGGGTAGTTAAAAGGCAGAACGATCAAGTAAGCACTATGTCTCAAGCTCTTTGTTTCACCTCTTTTCCAGAATTTTTGTAAGTCTTTTCAAAATAAAGCTCAGAGTTCCCTTAGTATGATCTCTCAAGTCTCTTTGATATGTGGTATTTTTGGATCCTTACTTAAGGCAATAAAAGGTGTTATGCCTACACTCTCCTTGACCCTACAACTAATAAGCTTTTATGTGGAGTTCATAGGCGTGGAGACAGCTCATACATACTTTCAATGCCTATGTTGCTAAGTCAAACAATAGATCTAGAGGAACTTATCATACAATCAAATCAAGATGTGCATGTGTGTAAAAGTTTCTGTGGTTTGATATGATGGAGAATATGAGTGGTACAAGGAAAGGGTGGAAATCCTAATTCTATAATGCTCCCTCTGAAGATAACTTTTCCTCTTGTTTGGAATTAAAGGATGAAGAGGATCTAGGCTTGCAACTCTCTCTTTTCTTTTTCTTTCTTTTTCATTTTTCAGGTGGACACTTGTCCATCTTTTTTCATATATTTTTTCTAGTATCCCTCCCTTGTAATAGAATTTTGCAAGAGGAATCACAATAAGAACTTGTCGAGGGTATCAGTAAGGGGTACCCTCAGCGATGCGCATTATGAGATTGCCCGTACGCAGGTTGAGACCCTCAATTCGACGCTCTAATCTTACGTATGCGCCGCCATCGACGACCGCAACCTCGAAGACGGAAATAGCGTCGAGCGAATCGATCAGGCGTCGAGCACCGGTTACCGTCGAATACGGAACAGGCTCACGCGAACCGGGGGGCGTCGAGTGCAAGGACGCCGTCCGCTGCCTGACGCGCGCACGCGGGCCGGAGCATTTAATGCACCTGACGCTTCCCCACCTAACACATGGGTCACTGGAGACGTGATAAGGGAACAAGCATATGTCCCATCGTTCTTTTTGCAGCCTTCCCACCAGACGACCCTGGATGTGTCAGAACGCGGGAAACAAGGATGGAACGTCTAGTCGGGACCCCCTCGAGACATCTGAAGTCAGCGCTCCAGATATCAGCACAATGAACGGCATCCGAACCTCGACCAGACAGGGATCCTTCCAGGGGACGAATTGGGCGT
>Ga0182004_10001444_pt1 | contig 17396 bp, 21 predicted proteins | sample Sormic07211540_1_FD_120479 | JGI IMG/M metagenome (GOLD analysis project Ga0182004, IMG submission 120479) | Endophyte microbial communities from Sorghum bicolor roots, Mead, Nebraska, USA - 072115-40_1 MetaG | ecosystem: Host-associated > Plants > Roots > Unclassified | place: USA: Nebraska...
ATGGCGAAGTACATTAGGTTTGTCGTATTCTGGTTTTGCTGATGTATATGGCAACAATTATCTCATGCTATCTCTTGGATTATATATCTCCTTTCCTATTCCAATACACAATTAACTCATGCTATCTCTGTACAATTCCTTTCCTATTCCAATACGTGGTCTTTAAATACTTATATATACAATTCCTTTCCTATTCTAATACACCGTCTTTGAATACTTATATATACTTCAACTATTAAATCAATAAAATTATCATGTCATATCTTTATTATTATATCATCTTAAAATAATATTTTATGTAGGATATTCTAAATTATTTGTTGTTCTATTATTTTTTCCACGCCACTTTTTTGGATGGATTTGTTCCCTCACGTGATGTTTCTATATTTCCTTACATAATATTTTCTACTTTTAATTTCCACGTACTTTTATATGATTTTTTGATGTTTCTATATTTCCTTACATAATATTTTCTACTTTTAATTTCCACGTACTTTTATATGATTTTTTGTTCCTTTTCCCTCCACTGTACATGATGGTTTCCGTTTTTGTATAGGACATGATATTTTTCTATTCTTTTCTCAAGGTAGTTTTCGATATTTGTTTGGTAGTTTTTGTGATTTTTATTTGTTTCTCATATGGAGATTAGTGTTTTTTATAGTTTTATAATTTTTAAATTTTTATGAGAAAGGTAAACTAGAAGCAATGAGATAAATCTTAAATGCACTTAGGTACATGTGCATGATGATTTTTGATTAGTTTGGCAAAATTTTTCTTTTGTTTTTTGTAACGTCTCTCTTGTCAATTTTCATGTGAGAAAATTTATTTGATTCAAGGATGGATTAAACTCATTTAAATATACAAAAACTGTACAATCACCATGTAATAAATTGTATGCCCTGTTGCAACGCACGGGCATGTTTTGCAACTAATCTAATAAAATTCAAAATTTTAGGTTGTTTTTTCGTCCACCTCCACTAACTAATTCATTGAGCATAAAAAGTTAGAAATTGTATACCCCGTTGCAACGCACGGGCATGTCTTTGTTTATTTTGCAGTCCTCCTATTTTATGTATAAACAGTTAGAAATCCTAACATAAATAGATCTCTATAATTCTAAATCTAAGTAGGAATTCTATTCAAATAGAAAATGTTGTTTCTATAGCATGTGTAACATCCCGGGTTTTTACACGAACCAAAAATATGAGCTTTTTATTTTTTTTTCTTGTAATTGGGTGAAGCATATAGTTTATAGCTTAAACCTGAGTCTAACTGCTAACAAAACATTGCATTCATATAGAATTATTTGTAGGCGAGTGGTTTTGTTCATGAGTCGGTTTAGGGTTTAGTTTTGTTTAGGGTTGGAGTGCACAAATCCATAGCAAGAATTCCTTCTTCACTTCCCCGTTGGAGTGCTTCTCAAAACTCCTTTCGATCCTTTCTAAGCTCTTTTCGAAATCCCTTTTTCAACCCTTTCCCCCTCCTTGATCACCTGTCATAAATCTCTACCGGCAAATCCCTCTATAATACCTGATGGAAGTCCTTCTCATATTGTTGTGGCATAATAGAGAAAACCTTTATCTTTTCATAGCAAGGAATAGAAAATCTTTTTCCCCCTGTCTTTGAAATTCATTTCGAAACTCCTTGAAATCTATTTCAAACCCCTTGGCAAAATGGGAAAACTATTCTTCCTATCTCCTGGGCCGAATCTCCCACCTTCTTTCCACCTCTCTTCCCTCACTCGGCCCAGCCACAGCCCAACACCACCCCCGTACACTCCTTCCCACCGAGGAGGCCGGCCCAGCTCTCTCCTACCCTTCTTTTGCTGGCCCAGCAGCCAGGCCGGCCCACCAGCTCGCCCCTCCCCTTGGCCTAGCTATTGACATTTCTTAGCATTGCTTAAGTCAGGTTGTCATCCCTAACACAACACCAAAAAACATGGTTGTACTTATGATCATAGCACTATAGAAAATGAATAAAGGTTATCCACAAGCGCATAGATAAAATACACCTGTTGTACCATTTCACTCAGGAAAGTTCCAAATATCGTTATTTATAATTTTACCACTAGGAAGGCACTTAGAGGTGTAAAGAATAAAAGCTATGACTTGCACTTGTGATAAGAGTTCCACTAGATCAATACTCAAAATAGGGATCAATCATATCATAAATAAATATAAGTAATAACAGATCAAGATAATCCTAAAAGGAGTTCCACCAAGCATTTTCCTACTTGGGCATGACTCTAGAAAGAACTAGAAAATAGAGATGAACTGCTAGGGTTATTCTAACTATAGGTTATTGAGCTACATTGATTAGTTCCACCAAAATATAGGGAGCACTCGTAGATGAACAATGTACAAGCACCATGCTTACGCAATATCTAGCGCCCACCCCTTGATCATTAGGATGAGCGCTATATGAACAAGAGCGTAAACACAAAACTACTCCAACTATACTAAACATATAATCAACATAGGCAACAAACATTATAAGTATGTGTTGGCAAATCTTAACATCGTTACTAGATATTAGCAACAACGCCAGAAATGCCAGGTGGGTACTTCTTATGTCTATTGGATTATTCCGCAAGCACACAAAATATACTCATGTAGCACTTCACCGGGGATGAGTATTCCAAGGTATCGTTTATTTATTTTATCCCAAGGGAAAGTAGTGCTAGGAATGTTTAATAAAGAGACCCACCTAGCTAACTCTCTACCAGTTATCTTTAGATTAGATTCTTTGCTACCTTACTTATCTACCCTTCCTATCAATCACTTACCCCCTTCTTGACTAGTCGATACTAGATCATAGTAGGTAAGTGATTGATAGGAAGGGTAGATAAGTAAGGTAGCAAATAATCTAATCTAAAGATAACTAGTAGACAGTTAGCTAGGTGGGAGGACAATAAGTGAGTATAGGACTCCTATGTATCTAACTTTACTTTTGTATACTTGATCCTAATAGATAGCTGACTCAACTAGACTGATGCCTTACTACTTGTGTGAGGGGGATAGCCGAGAAAACAGGAGACAAAACCGTTGCTAAAGCAACTATACTCTTATGGACGCCTTGCCTTTTAAGAACTAGTTCATACGTGAGGAGATCCTAATGTTGAGCATGACCTGTCATGTCCGGCCAGTGCGCTCCTACCGTCCGTTCAAATCAATGACCATCAAAGGTGAGTCTTAGTCTAAGCGCCGCGCTTACACTAACTCTCACAACTCTAACTAATCTGATTAGATAACTAGAGCTCCTATGCAAGATAGGACAATGAAACACACACAAGGAGTTGGTTAGAGGGAACCAATCCAACTAACTCAACTACACTACTAAGACAAGCACACAACAAGGTTATAAAGATAGACTTGCACTAAGTAAATACTTAAATAAATACTAAGTAAAGTAAAAGAAGAATAATATATTAATAAAAGGAAAGTCTTACAAAAGAGGAAAGGTACAAGAGCTATACTATACTATCTAAAAGACAACTTCGGAGACCCCGAGCTTCGCTCAACTCGACTCTAACTCCCACTCTAGACTAACTACTACTACACTAATTGATCCTTGAAGGATTGAGAGACTTAATGCTCTTCCAGGGATGCCTCTCAAGGATGGAGGCAGCCTCTATTTATAGAGGAGGGAGACAGGTTGCCACGTCACTGATCCGTGTGCTTCATGCCTCACCACCCTTAGATGAACCGACTTAGTAACCACCATAGATGGACGACCAAGGTAATTTGGACATGTGGAAGTTGTGCTTGAGTCAGTAAGGAGCTACCTGACCTGGCTAGGCACTAGGAGGGGGTCGCCTGACCCCTCTATGGCAGGTGGGCCCAGCCAGGGTCTTCTAGAAGGTGACCCCAGTTATCATGTGAAGTGGCTCCACCATTTGTCAAAGATTTGTCATGTTTCTTGCTTACTTGTGGGCCCACGGATCCATGTGCAATGATCGTTTACCATTGGAAGTTGATGTGAGGGTGGAAATGGACTCCAGGGGTCTCCACATGGATTGTACTTCATAGCTCAACTCTTGGTGGGACCATGATGGGGTCGCCCGACCCCCTCATTGGGTCCTTCCAAGGTGCATTTTCTTGTTTCCTGTAATCAAAGGCTAAGAGTACAAGTGGAACTAGTTTTGGATAAAATATGTTCATGTTATGCTATTCTTCCTTGAGATCGAGGTATGTTGACGGTGTTTTGAGTGTGAATTTCTATGGTATATCCACTGTGAACAGTATGAATATAGAATTATAACAAGTCATATCAAGTATTCGACTCACACAAACTAGAATAAGAACTAGAGGAAAACATGAACTAAACGACGAACTAGATGAACTAGACAAACTAGACAAGAACATGATGAACTAGACAATGAACTAGACGATCTAGATGATGAACTAGAAGATAAACACAATGAACTAGAAAATAAATAATACAAATAGATTAACAATGTTGAATACAAGAGAGAAGTACAAGGTTGTACCTGGCCTCCATGTGACTAGATTTGGAATCCAAGCATTGCTTGACTCCTCTAATTCCTATTCTTATGCTCTAGCTATGCCCTAGTTGGTGGAGCTCTAGGTATCCTTTCGAGGGACACCTTTGAACTGAATGACAATGGATTGAATAAATTGACCTAATGATGCGTCTAGGGGGGTCTGCCTCTGCTTATATAGTCCAATGGGATGAACCGTAGCCCTCGAATCAAATCAACATGAAACAATGGTCAAGATGCATCATAGAGTTTGGTTGAAGGCCGTCATGCACAGGAGGCCTATTTGGCAAAGGGACAGGTCGGCTAACCTGGCATGTGGAGCTGACCGCCCCCACCTGGTGGCCTCCAATCTTGCACTTTGTTCCCATGCCTTCTGGTGTCTTCCACATCCTTCTAGTGCCACTTTTCGATCTATTTGCGCAATGTGTCATGTTGTGCAGGGATTCTTTCCTTTCCTAGCTTCTAGATAAATCCTTGGAAAATATTATTTTACATATCTGTGGAATCTTGTCAGTTTGGTCCCTGTTCTTATGATGATCATGGTTCTAGGGTCTTCTAGAGTCTTTTGAGTCGTATCCATCGAGGACTTTCTCTTCGGTGCTCCAAATATAGCAAATAATATGTCTATCTTGATTGTCTCGACGAGCTCTCCACAATGGTGTGATCAAATTCTTCACTAGAGATACTTTTATGTGGTGAAATATTGAATATCCTACAAGGCAAGTGAGAACAACACACTCGTGAAACTTATTAGCATAAACCCCTATCACCCAACTTTATACATTGTTTTAGATCTCTTCCTGGGTTAATTGACGGTTAAAAATGAAATTAATTATCGTCAACAAATTCCCCAAGCTTATCCTTCGCTAGTCCCTTAGCAAACATTGGTTTAGTTTATGATGGATCAGAAGTTGCTACAATGCTGTCAAACCTCAAAAGAACACCAATGTTCAAACAAAAATTCTGCTCTGAGTTAGAAAAAACTATTTCAACTTCCAACTTACACATATTACCTTCAGTCGTGGGGCTTATAACCTTCACTTGGGTCTGGAGTAGTTGAAAAGTAGAATGATTGAGTCAAGCACTATGTCTCAAGCTCTTTGATCAACCTTTATTCCAGAGTTTTGCAAAATTCCAAAACAAAACTTAGAGATTCCTTTGTATGGTCCTTTTAAGTCTCCCATATGTGGTATTTGTGGCATAAGGCAAAGTAGCATCATACCTTCCCTCTTCTCTCCCTATAACTAATAAGCTTATGTGGAGTTGGAGGTAATTTAAGGATATATCATACTTACCTTGCATGTGTTTCCCAATCAAACCGGGATCCTTAGAGGGGAAACCATACCCTTAGATCATGATGTGCAAGTGTATGGACCTATATATGTGGAATGGGTGTGTATGTGGTGGTAGATATATGGTGGAACAATGGGTGTAACATGGTGACGGTGAACACAGTGGTAAGGGAATATGATGGAAACCTTATATTTATTTGCTTGCTCCTTGAGGGGGTACTTCTCTATTTTAAACTTTGAAAACTTTGAAGAACACTTGGGCTAGATACTCTTATTCTTTCTTTTTTTCTTCTCTTTTTTAGAACTTGTCTCCCAAGCTTCTTTTGCTGATGAATAGCAAGAGATAGTAACAAGGACTGTTGGAGCATTTATTGAATAGCAATAGAGACAATGATAAGGTTTGATGAAATGGGAAAAATGTAATATTTTTTGTTCTTCATTCCCAAGATAGGAATAGAACATTTTTGATGGATCTAAATAGAAAGCATGTTGTTATGTACTTTCAGGGTAGAAGCAGCATATTTGGGTGGAGTGTATGTGATCTTGATTTTGAGAGTATGATGAACCTCTCAACAAGGGTCTTAGACGGGTTGATCAGATTCAACACAAAGTAAGTAGCCTATGAGCTAGTTTTCCTAGTCTAGCATATGTATAGCTGTGGTAGAAATTTAATCACTCATCATACAGAAACTCATCATGTAGCAATTTTAAGTTTTTCAAAAGATAAATCTCCAGAACTCCAGTATCACTAGGAACAAGATAAATAGCAACTCAAAACCTTTTCATATCACACTTGTGAAGCACCTAGACTTGGATCAAGCTTTTGCATCCCACAAGTTTCAGGTTTAGAGTAAATCTTCATGTCAAAACAATATTACCCTAAAACTCAGGAGAATCTAAGGTTGAACACTAAGCATTTGAAAAGAATTACGGCAGAGCAACTATTCATCATCTCCATGCAAACAGATTATCTATTAATAATTCAAGGGTAGGTAAATCAATCTTGTACACTCTCTTTATTCTTAATCATTTAATAACAAATAGGTATAGTAGACCCTTTTTATTTTGTTTATTTACTATTTCAAAATAAATCACACATGAGCAAATAGATACTTAGCTAGATACATGGGGGATGCTCCTCCCCAAGCTGGATGTTGACATAGTCTTTCATCTTGAATCTTCAACGTAGATGTTCTTCGTCACTGTGGTCTACAAAAGTGGATGGTTGATGAAGAGGTCTTCCCAGAGTGGGTGAAAACTCTTGCCTATTCTTGTTGAATCCTGTCTTAACTTAAATAGACAACAAAGCTCATGAAATAAATTAAGCATTAGTGGTAAAATCACTTATGCCTTGTCCATTTTAGAAACTTTATCAATTTTCAATTAAGCAATAACAAGATCTCAGTAAATTTTTATATTTTATATTTTATTTGTATGCATATGCAAAATTATTTTTGTGCCTCCACAATAAATAGCCAAGACTTATTCACATGGGGCTTAAGGTTTTTCTTCTTTTTTAGATGCAATGCGATGCAACGAAATAAATTTTTATTATTTTTAATGCAATATGAATGTGCTGAATGTGGAAAAGTAAATATGGTAAAGTAAAAACTATGCAGGGAAGTAAATATGAGGATAACTATCAATGTAACCTTTCGATGAAGGTTCAGAGATCTAGGTCTATCAAACCGGACCTTCTGGCTCGATCATGCACTTGTGTCTAAGGGGACGGAGTCCTCCCCTAATTTCTCCTCTTCTCTCTTTACCTGATGAGCTGGGAGATAGTGATTCCTCCTCTTATATTGGAGTGCTTGATGGTGTTATCTCTTTCTTTCACCATACTTTCTTGGTTCTCGGTTTCTCTTCCTATGGTTCCTCATCTAGAAACTTCTCTTCTTCTTTGGGCTCTAGGGCAACTTCTTCTTTATTAGCTTCCTCTTCCTAATCAGCCTCTTCTTTCTTGATGGCTTGTTGCCTTTAACGCTGAGAGCAGTGTCTCCTATTCCTGTTGTTCTTGGGCTTCCCATAAGTAGCATAGCTATTAAAGTAACAACATACCTTTTCCTGAGGGAAGTGGAAATGAATTTCCTCCTTGCTTCATATAGATGATTGTGCTGGTGATGTGAAGGAATGGTCTTTCTAGGATAAGGTGGAATTCATCTTCAACACCCATGTCTAGAACCATGAAGTCAGTGGAAATCTCTTGATACCTAATCTTGACTATTACATCCTTGGCTATTCCTTCTAGAAATTGGAAAGATCGGTCCGCTAGCTGCAACTGCTAATATGTTTGGCACAAGGATCTATCATGAGACAAATGTTTATATGTGTACCGTAGACATGATATTGACACTTGAGCCAATGTTGCAGAACATCTTGTAGAAGGTGCTCCCCTCGATCGCACAATCAATGGTAGGTACTCTAGGGTCTTCCATCTTCTCAAGGTGTGATGGAGGAAAAGCAGGGTCAATAGGTGGTTGAACTCTGTTGACCTTCCAAATTGGATCTTGAATAGGCTGCTTTGCTTTGCTTTTCCCCTTCTTGTTGTTGTTCTTGTTTGGAGTAGGTATGATACCCTCGTAAGTGTAGACGTTCTTCTTGACTCGGGTCTTCTTTTCTAAAATCTTCTTATCTAGAATCTTGTTCTTCTTTTCTAGGATTTTGTCAAAGTCCAAGTAGTTGTATAAGATCTGAGGATGGACTCAGTTTGTGAGCATATGATGCTTGAAACTGAATCTCTCCTTAGTATTCTCAATGGTGAAACAGATCTTGTCGGTGTAGATGATGGCTTTAGCTGTGCTAAGGAACGGTTGTCCTAAAATGATAGGTGCTCTATCATCTCCTCTTGTTTCTATCACCACAAAATCTACTCGTAGATACGAGTGTCCAACTTGTAAAACAAACTTCTCAAGGATTCCCTTAGGGTAACACAATGTTTGATCTGCAAGCTGCTAACACATGGTTGTGTACAATAAAGGTTAACCATGAATTTTCTTATAAATTACCTTAGGCATAATGTTGACACTTGCTCTTGAGGTCGCAGATGGCTTCATCCAAGGTGTAAGCTCCAATACGGATGGGGATGATGGTCTTCCTAGATCTTCTTTCTTTTCTAGGACGTCCCCTTCTTCCCATGCTAGTCTGCATGGTCGAGGTGGTGCGACAAAGTATTCTACTACATTGAAGATATCTACAAGATTTGTAGTTCCTAATTCATCCACATTTCCTTAGAATCTTACCTTTTTCGACCATTGGTATTGAAGCTTCTAGCAAAGAGATTAGTGATTCTATCATCTTATTAAAGCTAAGCTGATTCTTTATGGCAGAAGTAAAGCTATCCATTCTATTATTTATGGTTTCAAGAACTTTCTCATTGGAAGCTATTTTTCTAGACATATTTTCAATATCTTTATTCTGATTAACGATCATCTTTCTCAATAGTGGTTGGTTAAAATTGTTACCTTGTTACTTGTGTAGTTACCTGGGTAGTTCGGTCTTTGTTGTTGATTCCACCCTTGATTCTGTTGGTTCCATCCTTAATTCTATTTTGGATGATAGTTGGCATTGTTGTTGATGTAGTTGACATCCGCTTGGACTTCAAGACAGTTGCTTCCTATGTGGCCAGTGCCTCCACACTCTTCACAAGTCATGCGGGAGTCGTGGATGTGCATGACTTCCTTCTTTTGTTGATTACATTCGTCAAGCTTCTTCATGAGCATGTCCATCTTGGCAGACAACATGTTCACCTTTTTGACTTGATATAATCCTCCTTTCTTGCGTGGCTAAGTGCGTTCTTCATTCTATCCCTGGTTTGAAGCTATCTTCTCAACAAGTGTGGTGCCTTCACAAATAATGAGTGACAAGAATGATCCTCCAGCAACTGCATCTATATTCTCATGAGCACTTGTGGTGAGCCCATGATAGAATGTCTACATGAGTAGCCAATCCTTCATCCTATGGTGAGGGCATTCTGATATGTAATCTTGAAAGCATTCCCATGCCTCAGAGACAGATTCATCATACTATTGTTGAAAAGTTGAGATCTTTGCATATAGGGCATTTGTTTTGCCTACGAGAAAGAACTTTGCAAGGAAAGCAGTGGAGCAGATATTCCATGTAGTGTTTCTCTCTCTGTTGGCATAGAACCATTTCTTTGCCCTTCCCAAGAGTGAGAATGGAAAAAGGCAGAGCAGTACGACATCTCTTTCAACTTCATTGATAGTGAAGGTGCTACAATTCCAGGAAATGTTGGAGATGGGCACTTGCATCCTCATGTGCTTTCCCACAAAACTGGTTGGCCTGCACCATGTTGATAAAAGCTAGCTTGAGCTCGAATCCTTCATCTCCCATGTTGACAGCTGGTCCAGTCCTAATGTTGGCAGTGGTTCGAGCAGAGAATTCACAGAGAGTTTTGTTGGCCATGGCTTCAAACAATAGTGTCAAACTCCTTCTTGGTTGGTCTTCTTCTAACAACATGGTTGGGGATTTCTTCTTCCTGAGTAGGGCTCTAGGTTTTCTATTTATTTCCTCTAGATCCTCAACGTAGTTTATCGAACGAAGAAAATCAAACATACATTACCCTGCAATAAGATACTCACAAATAGACAAAAGATAGGGTAAGCCTATTTGAGTAAACGATCAATAGTGTGGCTCGATTATCACATGTGTAAGATTATTCCTAGATTTTTAAATTTGATCTATTCTAAACCTCCTTTGCCTTCCACGGCAACGGTGCCAAAAATGCTTCTTGACATTTCTTAGCGTTCCTTTCTCTTGGGATAAATCTCCCACCTTCTTTCCTACCCTCTTCCCACACTCAACCCAGTCGCAACCCAACACCACCCCTCCTACACTCCTCACCGAGCAGGTCGGCCCAGCTCTCCCCTACCCTTCCTCTACTGGCCCAACAACCAGGCTAGCCTACCAGCTTGCCCCTAACCTTGGCATAGCTATTGACATTTCTTAGCATTGCTTACGTCAGGTTGTCATCCCTAACACAACACCAAAAATTGTTGTTGTACTTGTTGATGCAAAACAAATCTGCAAACACAAAGGGCTAATACCCGATTTTGATGTTGAGGCGTGCCAGCCGATTTGACCTAGCCATCAAGAAAGGTGATAACTTGAATACTTTAGTCCTGACAACAGCGATGCGCCCGGATGTCACGGCCAAGAGGTACTCACGCGGAACTCGAGAAATCATCCAGTGTTATTCATCGAATCCTTGAGAACTCATAAATAGAAGAAAATATGCGAGTTGACAAAGTTGTCAAAATAGTAGATGCAAAAGTAGATGTAAAACTTGTGTATGATATTGATTGATTCTTTTCGTACATTGCTGCTAGGCCCATATTTATATCCTAACCCAAAGAGTTACAACCACATACGACTAGGATCTAATTCTAGACAAAACAGGACTCTTACATAAGGTATGCTTTAACAATTATAGAAAATAGCACCTATCTATTCCCGTGTCCGCTTCAATCACGATGAAACCTTTCATCGGCTCCTGCTTCATCGGCATACCCCTTGTAGTTTCCTTAGCAACTTCCACACTCTCCTTCATCGGCATCGGCAATCCACTAGCCTCCACCGGCATCGGCAATCAATTGGCAATGACTAATAGCCACTGTCTCTATCCTCAGGCTAGCAGCACCATCCACCCGTCATTTTGCCATTGGCATCATCGGCCATCAACATTTTTCTTATCGGTTTGACACAGCATTTTCCTGACTACCGATCAGTTCTCCCTAACCATTCTGACTCATGCCTAAAAACAGTGTCAACACATGCCCCCCAATTTCGGAGTATAAAATCATTAATGCTCCGAAATTCTCTCTAGATAATGACGACCTTTTCATAATCACTTTCCTTCTGGAAAAAATTTATTACCAAATCCAAACAACTTCAATCTTGATCCTCGTATCTCAGTAAATATCTCAAATCTTCCAACCACTCGTGCCAAATCATAGGGAAAACACCCATCGACAACTTTACTGTTAGGACAAATTGCTGATGACTTAAAATATTGTGCACAGTGGAATATCTCCAAGATCATAATTACTTGCCATCAAATCACCTGCATAATCCCTTGATTACCGTGTGAACAGTTACCATATCCATCTGAACAACCTCGAATTTTACGGATGCGACAAAGAAATAAGTCAAAAATACCCCCACTCATCTCAACCTATAAATACTTCCTTCCCCAGTACTCATCTTCCATGCCGTCATTTTTCATCTCCATCTCCATCTCCTCTGGCGGCAACCCTGATGAAGAGCTCAAAAACTCCAACAAGAAACCCCTCTGCAGCAAGATTTTTAGCCCAAACTCTCCAAGCTCCTGATCCCCCGCCACCTTGGACGAAATGGCCGTCAGCTTCAACGTACCTGAGGTTAATCCATTCTCATCTCTTCTTCTTTTTTTTCTGCAGTTTTTCACACTTTTGTAAATTCATATGCTCAGTATTTTTTCTCATTTTTCCTGTCTTTTTCATCCTCAAACTTAGGAGCTAAGCGAGAAAATAGTTATCCCCACCGAACAACCTCACCTCCAATGCCTAGAGGCCTGATGGGTGATCCAGATCCCACTGATATAATAAACACAGAAACCAACAGGATCCCCTTTAGAGCTGAGAATTTCTCCCTAGATCTATGGAACGACACTTTCCGATCCTGGCCAAAACCCACTAAGGGATGGAAAAATTGGTTCCTGAGAGTTAGTGGGGCTAATGAGGTATAATGGGGAGAACGCAAAATGGACTAGTGTATCAGGCTCTCCATTGCCGATAGGTAGAAAAAAGAATCAATGATGATAGCAACCTCCTACTTTTGGTCAGATACCCTTAATGCTTTTGTATTTGGTCATGGCCCGGCTTCTCCCACGCTTGCCGATGACCTTATGCTTGGTGGTATTTTTAATCGGAAATCTGAGTACAAGGTAGAAACCCATAACCTCGGTGGTTGGTCAGGATACATTCAGAAGTATCGGTAAACCAGATCGGTTGGCCAGAGAGAGCAAGCCATCTTTCTGAATATATGGCTGCACAAGTTCATCTTTTGTGGCTGATCGGTAGGGCCAACTTCTGTTTACCTATTGGCAGCAGAGCGTCTAGCCAATGGTCACTGATTCCCCCTTGGCCAATACCTTATGAGCTCTACTTATCATCTCCTCCATCAAGTAGCTAAGAAACTTCTGCTAGGTGAACCCATCGGTAACCTAGGAGGCCCTTGGTGGTTCATTAATATGTGGCTTAATGCCCATATGCACAAACATCTGCAATGGGATTTCTTCACACAGCAATTCCCATGGGACATTGCTGAGGACTATGAGCTAGCAGAAGATGAATTAGCAACGTGCTCGCCCCTCAACTATGGCGAAGCCATCATAGTCCTTCCTGGGACTGATGCAAACGAGAACCATATCGGCCAATTCTTCCAAACGTTCTACAACGGTCTTTCCAGGGATCATCGGGCTTGGGTGCCTTACGAAGATGAAGAATCTAGATTCCCACTCACCTTCCATCCTGCCAATGATGCACTCAACAAGGATAATGACTTGATGATGACAATCATCACCCCAAGAGCAATCCTAGTAAACAACTTTGGTAGTGGAAAGAACACCAACACAACTTAAGAATTTTATAACCCATCGGCACTATCTCGTCAGCTAGCTTTTGGTCAGTTGCCCATCAAACTCTGTTATGCTGATGTGGTCAAGCCAAGGGAGACAATAACTAGTGGACTCAAGAGGATCAGGGTAGCTCAACTTCAGCCAGATGCCGGTACAACATATGTTGATCTATCGGTTTGGGTTCCAGCCTCCTTTATTACCCAATCCTACAAGTTGTGGTGGGAAGAATGGAAAGAACACTTGTTCACGGTATCAGTTCACATGTACCGGAACATGATCGACCCCGAGCACGAAATCCCCAACGACATTGTAAGTTCCTTCTCGATACTCAATCCTTTCTTCACTTTTAACTTTATCGGCAACTTACTTCTTTATTTCAACAGATTGATGATCTAGCACCAGCAGTGAGTAGAAGTGGGCGGCCGATCAATCTCCATCCAGTATCTCCAGTTTCTCTGATCGGCCACAATGCCCCCAGCCTAGCAGCCATGATGCACTAAGGCATTCGTTTCAAGAAGATGACCACCAAACGGTCAAAAACCACTCCATCGGTAGCTGCTGCCACTCTGGCACAGGCTTTCAAGGTAAATTTTGAATTTTTCCATTACACCAATTTCATTCCATACTTATATTATCCTTTGAGGGTGCATCGGCTACGACTAGAACGTCATCGGAAACTTTGCTCTGCACTAGTCGCTTTCTCTCTTCAATGAATTTCAAAAATACTCTCCTGTTTTTATTTTTAACTCATGAAATTTTAAATTTGATGACAGCATACCGGCGCATCAGCAAAGGCCAAAGGTACTCAATCATTAGGTGCCGATGTCCCCAGTCAACAACCAGCCAAGCTCCTTCCAAAAGAAAAGCCCCCAAAAGCACCAAGACTCAGCCGAAACGGCAGAAGACAGCACCATCCTCTCTACCTCATCTGGCGCCCCAGATTCAAGCAGACTTGGCCGATGCACCCGAGCAGACTGCTGATCCACTCGACCAAGGCATGTCATCGGCCATTGCTCCTGAACAGATGACCATCACTCTCCCGCAACGTAAAGTGTCGATCATAAAATTATTTCCGATGAACCTTTATACAAATATTATCGTCACCCTTAGCATTTTCAGTCGAAAATATTCCATCGGCGGCTCTAGCTGATCAGGGCATAGCATAAGTTATATCTCTAAGCCAAATGCAAGAAATTGCCCTGAAACAAGTAAGTAGCCCGATCTACTCGATTTCATATTGTTCATATCTGTCTCCAACTAACTCATTCTTTCCTCTATTTCTAGGAGCAAGATTCTCCAGACAGCTTGTTCTCTTTTGCCATCGACATCTCTGATGACGAAGGTGAAGAGGCAAGTTCTTCATTGGCACTGGGAATCGCATCGGTGGAAATCAAGTCCAAGCTGGGAGATCTACTGGCCTTATTACAACAAGACACAGCTCAGCTGGTAGACAATTCTAATCTGGCCAAGGTTATTTTCAAGGCTCTCCGTGGCCAGATTCCTACCGATGCTGAAGAAATGCTTTTTCATGTTGCCCACCTAGAGAACCGCCAGTTTCAGTACCAAAGGGCCGTTCAGCGCCTTGCCGATAGATCTGCTCACGCCCAACTCAAAGAAGAAATGCTGCAGGTAAAGCATGTTGCCAATGAGAAGCATAAGAGCATCGGCACTTTATAGTCTTCAGGCGTCGAGCTAAAGCAGAGAATTTCTGATCTATCGGCAAAATAAGAAGCTCTGCTCGTTGAACTCAAAGAAGTTGAAGAAGCATTGACTCAATCCATACAGGAGGAAAGCCAATTACCTGACGCGCTTAAGAATCTTCAGCAAGAGAGGGATGCCCAAGCTCGTAAAGCGCTGCAGATGAGAAAGAAGCTAAAGCCAGTAGAAGGTTCGGCCGATGAAGACACCCGAGAGATAGAGGAAGCCAACCAGATTCGCCTACGTGCGATATCGGCTATCCAAACTTTGCTAAACTTGTAAACCTCTTCATCGGCACCATGTCTCATCAGTTCCTTTGAAAACACTAGCATTTGATCCAGCCGATAGGATTGTTATCGGCATTTAAACTTCTTGTGTGTTGATCTAGATACATTGATATTTTGTCCAGCCGATAGGATTGTTATCGGCACTTAAACTTTCATGCATTGACCTAGATACTAGGGCAATACTTCTTCAAATATTTTCCGTTTAACGCCCTAGGAAATTCAACTCCCTCGAGAGTTTCGAAAATATATGCGTTGCCAGGAGCAGATCGACTTATCCGGTAAGGACCTTCCCAATTAGGAGACCATTACCCAAATTTCGAACATTTAGTCCCAATCGGTAGAATCAATTTCCAAACTAAATCTCCATCGACAAACTCTTTAGATTTCACCCTTTTATCATACCACTTAGCCACTCTCTTTTTATTTTCTTCTATATTTACCGAAGCTCTCAACCGATGACTCGCTAAATCCTCCAACTCATCTTTCATTAGAGTAACAAATCATCGGCAGCTAATTGGTCTTGAGAAAATATCCTCCTAGAGCTAGTTTTGATTTCCTAGGGCAGCACAACATCGTGCCCATACACCAACTGATAAGGTGACACTTAAATTGCTCCATGACATGCTATCCGATACGACCACAAGGCTTCATTTAACACCTATGCCATCGTTTAGGGTTTTCTTCAATCTTTCGTTTGATGAGCTTAATAATCCCTTTGTTAGAAGCCTCAGCCTGCCCATTAGCTTGAGCATAGTAAACATAGTACCCTGATTGGTAGTAATTATTTGAGGAATACCAAATCGGTAAACAATATGATCCTTAACAAAATCAATCATATTGGCTGATGTCACTTTCTTCAAAGGAAAGCTTCTACCCACTTAGTGAAATAATCTGTGGCAACAAGAATAAACTTGTGCCCTTTGCTCGATGGTGGATAAATTTGACCGATGAGATCAATAGCCCATCCCCGGAATGGCCAAGGTTTGATTATAGGATTCATAGCCGATGCGGGTGCCCTTTGAATATTATCAAACTTCTGACATCCTTAGCATCCTTTGAAATATTTAAAACAATCTTCAAGAATAGTTGGCCAATAATACCCATTTCGTTTAATCATCCATTTCATTTTGAAAGATGACTGATGTGCTCCACATTCCCCTTCATGAATTTCACCCATCAAGCTTTTGGATTCATCATCACCCAAACATCTGAGCAAAATTCCATCCACTGTACGATAATATAAGTCATCATCAAGGAGTACATACTTATTGGCTTGAAACCTAACACGCCTTTCAACTTTCTTAGGTGGATCTTTCAAGTAATCAACGATTTCCTTTCTCCAGTCATCGGCACTGATTGCCGATAAAAATACTCCTACGATAAGTAGATATCCCGAAGCATGTTGAGCCAACCGATTAGCTTCTTCATTGTGCAATCGGGGAATATGCTCCAAATGGAAATCCTTGAATTCTTTTAATAATTGTAAACACTTTTCATAATATGACACTAAAATCTCACTCCGGCATTCATAAACTCCAGCCAATTGGTTTATAACAAGCATAGAATCACCAAAGATTTCAACAGCATCGGCACAAACTTCCCTTAATAACTCTAATCCTTTCATCAGAGCTTGGTACTCATCCTGATTGTTTGTCGACATAGCAACAATCGGCAAAGAAAACTCATACTTCTTTCCTCAGGGAGAAATCAACACTATACAACACCTGCTCCTTGATCACATGTAGATCCATCAAAGAAAAGTGTCTAAGGAGCAATTTCAAAGAATTTATCAAACCGCAATGCTGAGTAACAAAATCGGCCATAATCTGTCCCTTGACTGCTTTAGCCGATTCATAACGTAGATCAAATTCTAACAATGCCAATATCCATTTGCCAATTCTACCACTCATAATTGTTGACGGTCCTTAATGCTCACATTTAACCATCAACTAATCATGGAAAAGGATCCAAATGCAACCAACACC
>Ga0182004_10001445_pt1 | contig 17390 bp, 13 predicted proteins | sample Sormic07211540_1_FD_120479 | JGI IMG/M metagenome (GOLD analysis project Ga0182004, IMG submission 120479) | Endophyte microbial communities from Sorghum bicolor roots, Mead, Nebraska, USA - 072115-40_1 MetaG | ecosystem: Host-associated > Plants > Roots > Unclassified | place: USA: Nebraska...
GTGTAATAAAAGTTTCAGTTTGTTTCAGTTGTCGTTTCATCATTTTGTTACGGCGCCAGGGAGGGGGTGGGGGGTGGGCGGTGGGAGTGAGCTAGCGATGGATGGAGGTGCGGGGGACCGACGAGGTGGGGGGGGGATCTCGTGGGTGTGGAGAGTGGAGGCGGTTCCTTTCATCTTCGTGTGGGGGCGGGTGCAGTCGGGTTCCCATATCTATTTTTTTTATATATTTTTTTCTTTCTCAGTGCGGGGCGAGTGGGGGCGTGATTTCTACAAAGGCTTGGCGTCCGGACGCTAGCGGCTAGCGTTCAGATCGGACGTCCGGACGATAGCAGTACCGTTTTTTAGCTTTATTCCAACTCATATCTTTGTGAGAGGAGAAGAAAAACAGCTTCACTCGTAAAGCTGTTTTAGCAATAAGTGTTTGCAAAAAAAAACAGCTCACAAATGCTTATGAAACTATTGTGAGCTGTACCAAACATGTCCTAAACCATGAATAATTTTTAAGCCGTTGAGTTTAGAAATTTAAAAAACATATAAATAAATTTGTCTTAAAATTAATTTTATAAAAATATACATAAATCATTTTGATAAAATATTTTTATAAAAATAAAAAGTTAAAATTAGATTTTAGACCATATTAGTGTTCTCGCTTTGTTTTATAGGTACAGAGTATATGTGAACGCGTCTCTGGCATACGCCAGCGGTCTCTGTGAACTGGAACCAACGTTGATACCACCAGCCTCTCTTCCAGTTCCAGGGATAGTACCACGGAAGAAAGTGGCCACAGGCCACAGCTGGAAATAAATCCACTGACAGGTTGGCCTTCACAGCAGACCCCACCTGTCATTCAGCAGTCCACCACGAAGGCACGCCGCCGGAGCCGGGGGTCAGGATGACTCAGGTCTCAGGCCGTCAGGCGCACGCGCTAACCACGCACGGTCGGCGATGGAAAGTCCACGGGCGCCCACCACTGACAGGCCTACCCCAATGGCCTCGCGCGCACACTGACATGTGGGTGTCGGTGCGGCGGCGGCCCCACCTATCGTTTGGCTGCCATCCGGCTGGGCGTCTGGCCGAAATGAACGAAACCCTTCGTTTTCCGGCGACAGCCCGCACCGCACCTGCTCGGCACGGCCCCGCTATATAACAACTTGCCGCTCTTCCGCCGCCACGTGCTCGCTGCCCGCCGCCGCGCCGCATTCGCATTCGCATCGCCGCACCGCGCTGCCGAGGCTGGCTTTGCTTACTTACTAGACGGACGAGGAGTGGATTGGAGTAACTAGCAGCAACCCTAGCCCGGCAGGCCCCGTCGCGAAACCCTAGGCTTCGCCGGCGGCGGTCGCCGGAGATGGCCTCCTCGCCGCCGCGCGCCCCGCGGCGGTTTCTTTTCGACCTCAACGTCGCGCAGGAGGAGGTCGAGGAGGAGGAGCCCATGGAGACGGAGGTGCTTGAGGAGGAGGGAGCCCCTGCCCCGGTGGCGCAGCCCGAGGAGGCTGTCGGCGAGGAGGTCGCTGAGCAGGTGGTCGAGCACGCGGTGCCTACCGTGGAGGAGGAGGAGCCTGTGGAGGAGGTGATCATGGAGGAGGAGCCTTCGGAGGAGGTGATCATGGAGGAGGATGAATCTGCTACGGCGCCGGCGGGGGAGGTGATTGGGGAGGGGAAGGGGAGGAAAAAGAGGATAGACTACGAGGTCTTCGTGTCCGGGCTTCCGCGGGACGCCGCTGAGGAGGACGTGGCGAAGGCGCTGGCGGAGGCCGGAGATGTCGAGGAGGTGCGCCTCGTGCGGGATCCAGCGGACCAGCGGCTGAACAAGGGCTTCGCTTTTGTCCGTTTCGCCGCCGCCTGGCAGGCGCGATGGGCGGCCAACGACCTCCGCGAGGCTACGGTATTACATCGAATCTTACCACCGCGATATATAGATTTGCATCGATTGCTAGCTTGGTGAACTTGGGCAAGCTGGTTGGGGAAAGCTGTGAATTAACTGATGTCGAATTGATTGAGTCTTTTGCTGATTTCCAGAGGCGTTTCATTTTATGCTAGCGGTTGGGGAATGGGCTTGATTCATTTTTACTTCAGAAACTGATAAAGTTAGGAATTTGAAATTTTTTATTGCTAACTACTTTGAGATTAGATGCGTTTGTTTTTGGATTGTTGCTATCCTGGATTTAGATTAATGGACGTGAAATCAGGTACTCTGAGTTAGCAATTTGGAATCTAGAGCTCAAAATGTGCGGCTTTCTCAACTCTCAAGTACAAGTGTACAGCACCCTGTTTGTCAAGGCGGTACTCTGAGTTAGCAATTTGGAATCTAGAGCTCAATATGCGGCTTTCTCAACTCTCAAGTACAAGACCCTGTTTGTCAAGGCATGATACTGTAGGAGATCACAAAGACTATGCTCTTAGAAAAATGAAATATGGTGAATTCAATGTAGTACTTTAGTGCATGTACATCAGTAGCACCTTTTTGTAGTTCCTAGCCACTTCTATTCTCGGTGCTAAGAATCTAACTTATAATATATTTTTATTGCTAAAGTGAAGTTAGCACTGGTTGAAACACTTAGCATTGATGGCATTTGTTGCCATGCTGACATCCCTGCTAGTTTACCTCAAAGAAAAAATAGACATCCCTGCTAGTTCATTCCATCTCGTCTAGCTTCTCGCCAGCACCCTTGGGTATTATTGCTCTTAGAGTGGAATATTATTATGTTTCTGCATTGTCATTTAACTTTTTAAGTTCTATAAAAGATCATATTATCTGAATGGTTGACATTTTTTAATGTTCTGGTTATCTGGTATGAACATATATTGATGGTGTATTGGTGTTGGTCAAGGTCTAGTTTGACTGACACCTTTTGACACAATTTCATATACTGCTACGGTGTTACTTGAATGAACTAGTCAACTGCATTTATCCTGCACAGCTAGAATTATCTATAATTTAATGTGCGTAGTAAGTAGTGAACAAAAATATGAAAAAGGAATGATGTTGGAAATGACTTTGGTTTTAAAGAACCATGGGTTCATTTATCCATTCCAGAGGCAAATAAGCAAAAGGAATGCCTCCACTTGAGGCTAGATCAGTAAAAAGGATAACTTTTGTGTTTGTAGCCGGTTATGACTTATGAGCACTGCTGACATGGTAAAAGCTCACTCCTTTTATCATCTATTCAGTTTGAGTTAGTAACCTGCTAAGTAGCAAGTGTAATACTAAGGAAGAAAAAGAGGATATCATGTACTTAAATAAATATGAATTCAATAGTTCAATACTCTGCCAACATGTGCAGAAGGCCAGCCTGCATTTAAATTTAGTTATTGTTCATGATCTGAACTACTATTCCACTAATAGTAATGCTAGGAAAATTAAAGGGGCTAACTATGGAAATCCTAGTTTCGTCCTTGTCTAGGGTCTAGTTCACATAGAAGTATCCTAATTTAGCATCTTTTTAAATATGATGAGAGGTAGCAGTATGATTGCTCAACTTTTATAGCCATAAACATCCATGCACTCTTTGATGCATGCGCTGCGAATATTTGTGCAACTGTTCAAGTCCAAGTTGTGGCATGTTTTAAAGGTTCACCTAGTCGTCCAGGCGAGAAAATTTTCTGGGTGTCCGGGTCGCCTAGCTATGTGGGCATATTGCGTCCTCTTTTCTCGTTAGGCGTCCGAGGCCTCACCAAGGAGGCTGTGGCGGTTGCCTTACTCGCAAGCGTGTTTAGCGAAAAGCGCCCGCGCGGGAAAGAAATCACCCCTTCCGCCGTTCCCTATTTGCGCGCGGAAACCACGCGGGGAATACTGGAATAGAGAGGGATTGAGGGAAGATAGGGGAAGACTGAGGAAATATATGGCACGTGCTGGCTCTGTTCTTCCCTGTGCGCTTGCAGTGAGTTGCCACCGACGCATCCCCGTGCCCTGTCTGTGTGCCTGGATTGCTTTGATTTCATGCCGTCCACCTGTCTGTGGCGCGCAGCTTTGATTTCGCGCTATCTGCGCGGACCCAGGGCAAGGATAAGTGGTGGGCTGCTTGGCCTGCCTCCTCGTTGGCCAGAAGCTCTGCTCTGTTTTTCACTTTTGCCAGCTCGAGCCTGGCTTCCTATCAGGCCGGATTGAGCCAAGTATGTCTCTGCTCTCTCTTTCTTCCTGTCATCTCAAAGGGTGAAGGTTTCCTGTGCCCTGCTGTTGCTTGTCTACTTCCTTTCTTTCTTAGTGCTTTGTTTTATAGATGCTATCCTCTTCCTATGGTTCTTTCTCTGCCTCTCCTCTGTTTGTTATTTATTCTATGGATATAGATGTGGAATGAAACAGCTATTGAGAGATGAGAGATTTCCGATTTGATATTTTGCTATTTTAGATGCATATTGAAAGTGCTATTGAGAGATGAGAGATTCGATTTGCTATTTTATGTGGTGCACTGGTACTCAAGTAGCACTACTTACTATGGTATTACATGCTAAGAATTGACCATATTGAGGTATGATTTGCTTCTAGATTTTAGTGGTGTTATATATTAATATTTTTAAAATATGGCGTCGCCTAGGCGATTGCCTTATTCGCCGGCGGCTGGAAGGCTCACCTCGCGTCCTCGCCTCACCTTATTGCCTTGGAGACATTGGTAATCATGATGTTTAAACAAACTATTCACTGAATTGTCAGCGAGAGTGCACATCCCATTTTGGTTATGTTTAATTATCCCTCTGAAAGTTTGTTGAATATGATGTATCCATTTCTCTCTCAAGTGCAACTGGAACAGCTTCAATTACATATAAGCAATTTGGTGAATAGTCTCGACTATATATTTCTTCACTGGTACAAGCATACAAGGCTTGCATTTTTCCTACTATATGTCCATTTTCCTGCTAAACTATTTTAAGTAATATTTCCTTTTCATTGTGAATTTGCTATTGTAATGCATGCTTGTATCCATATATTATGAATGTGCCTACATTGGTTTACTAAATGATCAGGTAACATTTATTTACTGGTACTTAAATTTCCAGATTAAGGGAAAAGCTTGTGGAATATGCAAGAACAGTGAAAATGAGACTCTTCATGTCCGAAATATATGCTTTGATTGGTCAAAGGATGATGTAAGGTTTCTTGCTTATTTGGTATAATGTATGTTAAAGTATGATTTTGTTTTATATAACAGTTGATCCCTTTTTTTCAGTTAGCTGAGAAACTGGAACCTTTCAAGTTGGAAAACTTGGATAGAATTAATCTAATTGAGCACCCAGAAAAAAAGGGTAAAAACAGAGGCTATGCATTTCTTGACTTCAGGACTCATGTAGATGCTGTGGCAGCTTTTGTGAAACTACAGAAAAGAGATCTGTATCTTGGAACTGATTTTAGAGCGCACATATCATTTTCAAACACTCTGTCACAAGACGATGAGATCATGGAAAAGGTACAGTAACAAAACATCTATACCTTGTAAGAACTTGTTGCAAGCACAGCATATATTACATTATCCTTCTTGCCTTTTACAATGTCTTCAATTTTGTCATGCAATGCAGGTGAAATCTGTTTTCTTGGATGGGTTACCACCTCACTGGGATGAAGACAAAGTGAGAGAAATGTTCGGGAAATTTGGTGAAATTGATAGCATACAACTGGCTAGAAATATGTACACAGCAAAACGAAAAGATTTTGGTTTTATTGGCTTTACAACAAGACAGTCAGCTTTAGACTGCATTAAGATGGTCAATAAAGATGGTGTTGGCGAAGGTAGTGGAAAGGTAACCACTTTAGTGAGCCATTTATTTGGTCTGTTGCCATTTCTTACCATCTGATCCAAATGTCTAACCAGTAACCACTATGTTTGAATTTACAGGTTCTCATAAAAGCTAGTTTGCAAAGGCCAAGGCATGCTTTCAAAAAGAATTCCTGGCAAGGCTCTAGTTCCTTGTTAGGCGTCAGAAGAGGATTTGTAGATAAAAGTTATAGTGGTAGAGGACACCACTCAGACAGATATAGGCATTATAGTCCTGAAAGGCGTTCATATTTAGATAATCATTCTCGCCGCCACCGCTCTATTGATGTTGAAGAAAGGCATACTTCTATGCGAGGATACAGAGCTTACTATAGAAGGGATTCTCCAGTTCATGGTTCGTTTCCAAAGTATACAACCAAATTAACTTGTTTCCATCTTCCTTTCTCTCTCTGCGTGAATTAACAGTTATTTTGTATGACTGGTGTAGCCTCAAACTATAAATATGGACGGTCACATCCAGAGACAAGAATCAGGGAAGAATATGATGAGAGACGATACACTAGTAAATATCCAAAACACAGGCAGGCAATGCATGAAACCATGGAGCGGGATGCATACTGCAGGAACAAATATGGACATTCATACCAGGAGAGGGCACATAGAACTTGCCCTTGCCCAGAATGTAACTTGAGTGGTCAAAATTGCAGTTACCCCAATGGCGAGGAATTTTCTGCAATCAGCGGTTGTGAGCAGGCATACTACAAGACAGTAAGTGCAAAAGTTCCGTTGCAAGTATTTTATTGCCATCAGCTAGATGTTTATTGTCATATCGTTGCTGCTTCTGTTTCTTAGGACCGTGATCTGACGCCTTCAACTTCTCAAGTAGCATCTCATTGTGAGGATTCTTGCTGCAAGGTGGTATATAAGCATTACGTCATATAATTTCTACTTTGTTTTGGCTTATGCTAACTATTGGAGCTTACATTTCTTAGGGCCAGCAGTTGATGCCTAAAAGTTCTTCTGTGATGTGTGATTGTGACGAATGCTATGCTGTAAGTTGGATTTATCATTTTCTTTGACATTGAGTTTTGTTGAAGCATGGCATCTCAGCTTCTTATAATCAAAACTTGCATTCTTCAGAATCAAGAGTCAACACCAAGTCCAAGTGAGCATGCCAGAAAAAGATCCAATCTTCCAGTGCCTCTTCATCATCGGCTTGCCAAACATTCTAATGAGCATGGGAGGTATGTATCATGAAATAAAATGTGCATCTTTTCCTGCTGCTCGCTCCTATTTTCCTTCTAATTTCCAAGCTGTAACAGTATTTCATGTTTGCTGGCAGGCATGTGGATGATGCACATTCTGCTTTTGAGGTGGAGTACACCGTCAGGGAAAGCCGAAGTCGGTATCTCTCTTCCAAAGATGCTCCAAGTACTCACTCCAGGAAGCACCCTAGGTCAGCAAGATAAGCTGTTAAGTCTCACAAGATAGAGAAAATCTAGTAGCGGCTCGCTTCTGATACTTCGTAGCATGTGATCGATAGCATTTGTTACCCCGGCCCTGCTTGCGTGGCTGACACCCTGTTGCGGGGAGGAAACTGCTTGAAGGACAGCAGTATACCGTCCCAAGTTATAACCAGATATTTTGCCTTGTCTCGGTTCTATGTATTCGCGTTCGATCCCTCGAAATGTGATGCTGAACTGGTTTGGGTGCGCAAACCTAGAAATTGATCTTACAGTAGACAAGTCTCGTTGTCTGGATATTTTAAAGCTTGGAGAGCAGCTGGCCTAACAAAATATGTGATGGAAACGTACCGAGTGGAGCTCATAAACAACTTGCTTGAGCAACGAAAATGTTCCTAAACAACCTGCAAAGAGTCATTTAAAACTTGGGAACAAGAACTTCCTACCATTTGTTTAATGATACCAATTTTTTTTTCGAGGGGTGCTTGCAAGAGAGAAATGGCGACAATTAGCCGCCGAGATGGATCAACAATGATGGTCTGTTAATTACATCTCCTTGCCGAGAGAGTCTCCAACACGTCCCTGTACTTATAGTGGCTTCCTTGATGGAAAGTGATCCGGGATCCGACATCTTAGCCCCCATTTTTCTACATTCATCCAAATCCACTGAGAAACAAATGGACCGATAGGAGAGTCACGATCACATCCTGGATTAGTGATTAGGCTTAATATTAACCGTAGATCTGATTCTGAGATTACTATTTACTCATGTAAAACAGCACTGACTGCCGTTGAAGAGGAGAGAATGGACTAGTCGTTGAACATGACCACCATCCTCTCCGGCAAACCCCTCACCGCAGCGCCCTATTCCTCGTCGACGCTGTTTTAGCATACGTCTTGTTTAGTTCCGAAGAAATTTCGGATTTCGCTACTGTAGCACTTTCGTTTTTATTTGATAAATATTATCCAATCATGAACTAATTAGGATCAAAAGATTCGTCTCGTGATTTACAGACAAACTGTGTAATTAGTTTTTATTTTTGTCTATATTTAATGTTTTATGCATGTGTCGCAAGATTCGATGTGACGGGGAATCTTGAAAACTTTTTGGATTTCGAGGTGAACTAAACAAGGCCATAGTCCAGCTACCTTGCGCCGAATCCACGGGAAAACTTGTCGCAACAAGTACTTAGCTTGTCACACTCATACAAGACGAGTGGTTTGTACAAAAGTGTTCATGTCACACTACCACATATATATGGTCCTTAATCAGTCCAGTGAGCTACACCATTCATCTACGATCTAAGCAAGCTAAGCATGTATTACGTGACAACTGAAAGTGAACAAACAATGATACAAGGCATTGGATCAATCACAAGGAATTGAAGCTCAACTAGGTACTTTAGGTAACTATTTAATTTGTAATCTAGCATGCATATACTTAATCTTTAGTCACATTATGCAACCCTCAAAAGGAAAAAGTTAGAATACTTACGTACCTGCCTTGGGGTTCAGTCGGGGGCTGCTCAACAAATGTGTCGGTCACGGGGGTACGATTCTTCAACTTTATATGTGAACTTCAATTTGGTACATGTACATGTACTGAAGATGTGAGAATGGATGATAGATTTGAAGGTCTGGACAACCTCGGTGAGTTCTTTATCAAGCTTGCTGACACCGAGAAGCATAAACTTTATGGTTGGGCTTCTTAATCCTCAAATTAACATTGATCTTACCAGTGGTGACAACAAGTGTGTTGAAAGAGTGTTCTCTGCATCATGTGTAGTGAAGAATAAGGTGAGAAACAGTATGAGTACGTAAGAAGTTACTAAATGATTGTTTGGTTATGTTTATTGAGCATGATATATTCTCTAATGTAAAAGAGTATGACATAGTTCATGCTTTCATGGCAATGAGGAAGCACAGAGCAAAAGCCAGTATTGAAGTCTCTTATACGTAAGGCCTTATCTTATGTATGATCTATTTGTGTAAGTTTCAAACCTAATTGTGTAAGTTTTGAACCTTTTAAATGTACTATCCACTACTACATTTTTTTAACCGCGGCAGGCAAAAACGGTTAACTGCGGCGGGCAAAGCAACCGCCTTGGATCAAATGTCACGGTTAATTGTGGCCTTAACGAGGTTGGCGCTGTAAAGAAATTGTCTCGGTTAAAGGTGGTTGCCCTAATTTGACCAACTCCTTTAAAGGAATAACCGAGGTAGTTTCGTTAAGGCAACCACCTCTGTAATGAGTTTAACCGAGGCAGTTTTTGTTAGATGGCCGCCTCCGTTAAGTGTATCCAGATTGAAAAAATACTTTTTTGAATTTGTTTTCGAATTTGAAACAGAAATTTGTTAGAGCATATACAAAGCAAAAGACATGCACATGAAGGATAACGACATATATTATATCCATTCATGTGTCGTCTTTATTATCATTCTACGGTCCATGTCACACAATAAGTTCATATTACATGAATGTAGACAATGTTTATAAAAAGCACATCTAATAGTGTTCACTCAAAAAATGCCCAACAACTTATAATCGTTCATGTCTAGATTGTTGGTTCTTTAGTTGCGTAGCTTCTCAAACTTCTCCTCTCGCTAGCTCGCTCTTGGTATAGAAGAATTGTCCGTCAACATGACAACATTCATCTGTGACAAACTTACAAATGTTGACTATTGTTTGCGTGATGGTCCTTTGATCAATTGTTTCCTTTTCCCACCAACTTTAGGATTTCTGCAGCTGTCGCCAACTACTGCTGAATCTCCCGCAAGCCTTGATGTACTCACAAGCATGGTATCCACACAAGACCGAGCCTTCAGTTTGTTTGGTGCACTACATGCATGATAAAGGTAACACACGATCATTGGTAGTAGTATCCATACAAGACGGATCCATCAATAGTAGTAGAACTAGGGGCAGGAGGAGTAAGTACTGAGAATTCTTGCCCCATAGCTAGTTTGTGGCCATACTTCTGCTTGTCTTTCTCGGACCTCCGATCATAGCAGCTGGGGTCTTCCACGTACTTCTGGTAAGTGCTATATGGCAACCACTAGTGTCAACAACAAATTTGATATGTACTTTGAGTGCATAAAAGAAGACGTGTCATCACTTACTATCGTAGGACGCTTTCAAAATGCTTGTACCCTTCTTTGTTTGAATCCAACAAGGAGTTGAATATGACAACCTTTCCATCGTGAGAAAAGATCATAAATACAATCAAGTGGTCCATGATGCCCAAGTTGCACCATTGAAACAATATTGATCTCAAATCTTGAAATATAAAAAGTGGTGAACCTAGTAGCTATTGCAAGTATCATTTTGACTTACCCAAACTAGTGGGCAGCAAGGATGCACCCATTTCCCCTGATCTTCTTCATGACTTCTAAAACGTATTGTCCCTTTATAAACTTGATCTCTCCTTGCATCAAATCCTGAGTTAGCACTCAGTCCATCCCCTTCAGCTTCACATGCCTAGGATGCATGTCTGGTATATCAAAGCCAATGTTGGCTCTTTGGGAAATATGCATAGGAGATAGGTAGATAATATCTTTATCTAGTTCCTTGCACACATGTGATTGCATCCTGCAAACACAAGTCATCATCATGGCAATGTAGTCTGATCGTAATGAATTTACGTACCTACAATGATGCATAGTTGTAATAACTTACAAGGCAAAAGTGTGACTTGGGCGATGTCGTGATCCTTGCACCGCAGTAGTTTACACATGTCATGGAAGACATTAGGGCAACAAACATCCTTGTCTAAGTAGAAGTACTCCTTGGGGACCCTCACAATGAATTCCTTCATGCCTAACTTTCTCGCTTGCATATAATAGAAATGGACCTCAGAACCTCCCATGACTCCTCCTTTATGAGCTGGCCCAACAATAACATGAACTTGCCATTCTCAAAGTTACTCGGGTAATCTAGAGTAAGGGGCCAAACTAATGATGGTGCTCGATCCCTGTAATTGAGACAAGGAGTGCAAAAGTCTGTTAGCATCATCGATCAACACATAATCTATTAATTAGATTTGGTTGCCATTAGCGTATATACCTTTCAAATGTCGTTGTGTACTAGTACTCTTTTGCTATTTTGTACATTGCCTATTCCATCTCAGTTAGTTCGATGGGTTTGTCCCCCTCTTCTTCTAGAGGCTTCTTCGATGCAGGTGGACATTGTCGTTTGCCCTAGCTTGCAGGTGGTGTCTTGTTGCCTAGTTGAAAACCCAAGTTTGGTTTTGGTGGTTGTTGACGGTAGATAAGTACTCTTTTTAATCGTCAACGTAGCATGAGAAAGGACTAAAATGAGAATACTATCTAGCTATAGGGGTTATCACTAACAAAATTCCACAAGTTTTGGTGATTGTCTATTTCTACAAGGGGTTATCAGAATAAGAACAAAAGAAGGTCCACATATCAGATTTACATAGAGAGAATACCACGAACTTCAACTCAAGAATACTCTAGAAGACACGAGAAGGTGACCCTACAAAGTGAGGCCCCTGGCAGCCAGCCAGGGGCAGACGCCCGGCCCCCTCCACCAATTAGGAGCCACATCACGGATCCTACCTCCACCGCCTTTGAGGAGTAATCTTAAGCGTACATTTAAGTCGGTTTGATCCGAAGGCTGTGGTGCTTCCTAGGAGGCTATAAATATGACCCTGACCCCCCTCCCTAGAGAGGAGTTCATTATTCTCTGAGAAGATCAAGAGAAGAAGAATTAGATAGAGAGGAGTCCCTCGAATGGATCTGTCTCTTTAGGGTTCTTAGCCACCATCTCAATTAGATCTCTATAGTTCTATAGCATAACTACATAGGAATAGATCTAGAAGGAGTTAAGTTAATCTTGGAGTCCGGATCTATCTTCGTTCTAGGTAAACTCTTATTCTTCTTTGTGATATTCATATTAGTTCTTGCTACTATGAATATGACTTTGTTGATATATCTGATTATATTGAAATTGACTTTATTCTATTTGCTTATGTTCTCAATTACATTGTTATTAGTCTACTTTGATTATATGCTTAGCGTAGTTAGATTAGAATTATGTTTATGCATAGGATCATATAGTGCTTACTCATTAGGCCGATGGATAAGTGGTAGATATTGTGTAGGTGAGGTGCCTAGACCGTATTTATCTGCGATTACCCCTTATAGTCCGGAGCTTGAGCTAGATCGCGGGAGTGATAGTCCTGTTGAGTCCTTTGTATTCCTTCTCTTGATTATAAGGCTTGTAGAGCACCATTATTACAGGGAAGTGATTGTTATGTTCATGATCTTTCTTGCTAATATCACTATGCATAGATATAACCTTTTCTTACGATGATGCTAGGTGTACTTGCACTGATAAATGTATGCTTTTCTTACGATAAGGCTTCTAGAGCACCATGTTTATCTTATGGCTATGAATTCATATTTATCATCTGTCACTTATTATTCATATTTATATATTTATATTATGTGACACTTACCCTGCATGAGAGATAGATAAAGACATGGTTAAGATCTCCATGATTACATGCAGTGCTTATTGCTCTTTATCCATTGCAAGTCCCTTCCCAGTGATAAAAATATAAATAACGATACCTGAATTACTCTCGGTTAAAATGCTACATCGGTATTATCTATGCGCTTGCGGATCCTTTATTTATTTATTTATTTATTTATTTATTCCTAGAAAAGCATATAGATTTAATACCAACACTTCTACATCATGTTGGGGATGACAACTTAGCTTAAGTGATGTAAATTAATTTTGACGTTGTTGCTAGGGATAGGTTTAAAAGTCTATTTATAGTAATTGTGTTAAGAAGTGTCAACAGTAGTTAATAACACCAAGTTGCTAATGCATTTGATTTAAGTGGTTGAGTTACGAATAACAACACATGTGATGAAGGAGCAATGTGACATGGAGTGGTGGACACATGATCACAAAGAGATGAAGCTTGAACATGGAAATGAAGATCTTGGTGATGAAGCACTTGGTGATGGACAAGGATAAAGTGATCAAGGCAAAGGTATAACTATAGGGTTTTTACTTTTGCCGGTCTAAGATGAGTAGAGAAGCGATTGACCGGATTTAGGATAGATAGCCAACTATCAAGAGGGGAAATCACGGTGATCTCTCGATTCAACTGCTACTAGGTTTACATCTTGAGTATATACATTAGGATCTAGTAAAGTGTAAACATAACTCCTTTAAAGAAAATGTTCGTGAAATGCTAGCACACATGCACAATGGTGGTCAACACTTGGTGGTGTTAGCACATTTACAAAGGAGGTTTAGTTCTTAGGGAAGAGAGGTGGTGTTTGGACACATGATTTGAAGCTTTTGAGAAAATGAATTGCATATTTTCTATTATGCCAGAGGACAAGTTGAAGAGGTGGTGAAGTCGCGTGAGTGCATCGGACACTGGGTCAGACAACATCAGACGCGGGCACAATAAGGCGCAACATGAGTGTGCATCAGAGTGTCTGATGCCTCGGTGTTGGAGTGTCTGATGCCTCGCACTGTAGCAGTACTGCCAGAAGGAGGTTTCGACATTGTGTGTGTCGGATGCTGGCGTGCATCTGTTGCCACACCATCAGACACATTTGGTGCGAGCTTGGAGGTTTTAAACCTCTCTCAATAGTGTCTGGTGTGAGCTGGCCGCATTTGATGCAGAGTGTCTACGCGTTTGACACGTGCTGACTTTGGCTCGTTAAGTTTCTAGTGACTGTTGAAGATCCACGGGTCACGTTCAAAGAGAGACACATGGCAGTGATCTGACATGCATAGTAGGTGAGCGTCAAACGCTAGGCTGCGTCCAACGGTTAGGCATGATAGCGTTCGACGCCCCCGATATTGGCCCTAACAGCTAGCCCTCGAGTGGAACATTATAAATAGAAGGTGGCCATGTTTGGGGGCCTCTTTCTTTCTATTCAGAATGCTTAAGGCATACTTTGAGCTAGAGAACACCCGCTGCACTCATCTCCTTGCTTGTTTGCTCATCTGAAAGCCCTAGTTTAGTTTTAGATAATTGATGAAACCCAAAGCACTAACCTTTATGCTAAGTGTGTGAATTAGATAAGGTTGGCACATGCGAAGTGATGGAGCAAGAGATGATCATGGTGATGATAGTGATGACCACAAGATGATTCAGTGCTCAACTTGGAAAAGAAGAAAACAAAAATAAAACTATATGGAGATCAAGGCAAGGTATTGCATAGGGTTTTAGTTTTAGTGATCAAGACACCATAGAGGGTGTGATCATATTTAGGATAGATAGTCGTACTATAAAGAGGGGAATTCTTTGGCTAAGCATTATCGAGTGCCACTAGATGACACTATTCATGTGCATGCATTTAGAATCTAGTGAGCTAACTTAACTTCAAAGAAAATGATTGTGAAAATGCTAACACACTTGCACATATTTGTACACACATGGTGGTGTTCACACACTTTAAGAAGGAGGTAAAGGTTGAAGTGATGGAGAGGAGTTCAGCGCTTTTGAGAAAATGAAATGCATATTTTCTATTGTGCTAGTGGAAAGTTTAGAGAAGTCGCAGGAATATTTTCACTAGAAAAACACTCACCAAATGCTGGCCATGGAGGCATCAGATGCTGGCCTAGCGTCCGGTGCATTGTGGAAACTCAGCGTGCGTTTGAACCGTGCGTCGGAGCGTCCGACCGATGAGCGTCGGACGCTGAGCAAACACTATTCCTGCGTCTGGTGAGTACTGACATGAGCAAGCGTGCCTTCGAGCACTGGTCGTGAGGGAGAATCTGTTGAGGTAGTGTCGGATGTGTCTGATGCTTCTGTGTTTTGCAGAGCTCCCTAAGTAGCATCCGGTGCTGAGGGGCGTGTCTGGTGTGTTGCACCTGGCGCATCTGACATGTTGTCTCTGAGAACTTTAACGTTTTAGTGACCGTTGGAGATCAACTAGTCACATTCAACATGGGACATGTGGTGCAATCCAGTGGGCCTGTCAGAGGACCGTCGGACGCTAAGGCCGCATCTGACGCCCTATGTCGGAGCATCCGACGCCCCCGACAGGGCAAGCCCCGGGAGCCTAACGGCTCTATTGAGAAAGGGGGCTTCTAAATACTAGTTAGTCGGCTCAAGGAGGGCTCTCTTGGCTTTTGACATCCTTGACATCCTTGTGAGCCTAAGCAAACATGTTCCACTCATCTCCTTCAAAGATTAACCATCTTTGTGAGATTGAGAGTGATTCCAAGTGCATTTTCTTGAGTGATTGTATCTAGTGGCACTTGAGGATTGATTTGCTGTGGTTTTCTTGTTACTCTTGGTGGTTGCCGCCACCTAGATGGCTTAGAGCAGTGGAGGAGCATTGGTACGAGTTGGTGATTGTTTGTGGCCATCTCTCGGTGATTATGAGCGGTTTTGTGCCTTCCTCAACGGAGAGCCAAAAGGTAACTCTAGTGGATTGCGCATGTCATTAAGCTACCTCACTTGTGGATAGGTTCTTGTAGTGTCCTAGAGAGGACGAGGTTCGTGTAACACCTCTTAGCCGTCGAACCACCAAGTGTTGGTCAACACAACAGGGACGTAGCATGCCGACAAGCATGTGAACCATGAGAGAAAAATATTGTGTCTCCATTATGATTGTTTCATTGGATTTCTCTTGGTGATTGGACTTTATATTATTGTGATTGGTTCATCTCCTCTACATAGCGGTATAACGATCAAATCATCTCATATACTTTCCCGCAAACTAGAGTAGCTTATTTACTTGTATAGAAATTTTAGGTAGCTCTCTAGTGTAACTAGAGACATAGCTTTTGTGTGCCTAGTGACAATATCAACTAGAATAGTTGGATGGGTGGCTTTCAAACACCCTATTAGAGCTAGACCAAAAAGCTTCACTTTGTTATTTACTAACTTCTTGCTCTAGTGTGTTTGTAGAATTTTCTTAATAGGCTATTCACCCCCTCTAGCCATTAGGACCTTTCATCATCCTAGTGAGATTGAGTGAGATTCAAGTGCATTGCTTTGAGAGTTGCATCTTGTGGCACTTGATCCTTGAGTTTACTATGGATTTTTTTGTTACTCTTGGGTGTTTCTCAACACCCTAGATGGCTTCGAGCAACAGAGGTGTTGAGCTCATGATTAGAGATTGTTTTGAGCCTCACTAAGTGATTTCTGAGGGGTTCTTGAGCCTTCTCCACGGGAGATCGCAATTGACTACTATAGTGGATTACTCGTGGCTTGGAGGATCCCCATCTTGTGAGTGGATGTGCGGCACCCGCTGAGGGTTTGGCTTTGTATTTCCAATTAGCTCGTAATCCATCAAGTGGGAGTATCACCACAATGAGAACTAGCTTGCCGGGAAGCAAGTGAACCTTGGTAAAAAATTGTGTCTTATTTTGCTGAGGATAACATTGTGATTGATTCTTGGATATATCTCAACTCATCAATGTTGGTATAAGAATCTATCCTCACTCCTTTACTTACTTGCTTACCTTGCTAGTTGTCTATCTTGTGTAGCTTTGTCTCTAGGTTAAGGAGTAGAGGTAGGTGTTGACTTGTCATGTTGTTGTGTTTTAGTGTTTAGCCTTAAACTAGACTTGTGTAGGTGGCTTGCATAGCTTAGTTGTGCTAGAGCTAGAATTGTTTTTCCATTTGTTTTACTGACTCACTTGTTTAGTTAAGTTTTTAGAATTTTTAAATTGGCTATTCACCCTCTCTAGCCTTTTGGACCTTAGACTAGTCCATCCACTGCATGTCCTTGTGATGGGTTGCTCATGTTGGGACACGAGCTATGTCTAGGACTGTTGCCTGGTCCACCAGCATTGTCGTTGCCATTGCCACCGTTGTCATCGTTGTCGTCATCACTTGGGCCACCTAGGGGAGATGATGATGGTCACAAGGGCTGTGACGCTGGTGTCGACATTTCCAAGACAATGCCTGCCTTGTTCCAAAGCACCTATGAGCCAAGAGTTCCACTGATGAACCTAGAGCCCTCTTTGAAAGGATCAAGATGCCCAAGAGGGGGGGGTTGAATTGGGCTTCTCTAAAAATTTAAGCAACCTATAAGCTCCAATTCGACCCCTTGTGCCTAATGTGACCTAGAGAGCTACCGGATAAAAAGTTTTGCAACCTAGTTCCAATCCTATTCTAGCAAGGCAATTCTAAGAATGTAAATGCACAAAGTAAATGCTAGAATGTAAAGGAGTAGTGGGAGAAAGTGCTCGGCGATGTTTTGCCGA
>Ga0182004_10001446_pt1 | contig 17390 bp, 15 predicted proteins | sample Sormic07211540_1_FD_120479 | JGI IMG/M metagenome (GOLD analysis project Ga0182004, IMG submission 120479) | Endophyte microbial communities from Sorghum bicolor roots, Mead, Nebraska, USA - 072115-40_1 MetaG | ecosystem: Host-associated > Plants > Roots > Unclassified | place: USA: Nebraska...
AATCATGTTAGTTAATATTATTCTTGATTATTGCTAAAATGAAAATACAAATATGCGCGCAGTGCAAAACATAAATTGTTTAGTTTGAAAACGTTTAAGTTACATGTGTAGAATTGTCTTGGAAAACACCTGCAGCATCTCATAAATCTGAAGGATTTTAAGGATTAATCTAGAAGAAATTAGTGGTCAAAGGTGTGCATCGAAGGGCATGCAAAATCAAATATCAAGTTTTGACAGGAGGGACTATTTAACTGCATCCCTGTGATATTTGTTTTGTGTCATGAATGATTTATTGTTACCTTATCAATTATATTTTGTTATATCCAGTCTACTCTATAGATTCTTCTTCACTGACTATTGCTTATCTATACACAGATTGGTTCAATTTGTGGACTCTTATGATCCACCTATCAAGGGGTTGCATGAAGATCTTAATTTTGTGAGCCCAAGAATTGGAGAGGTGGTACTCATGTCATTCTTCATTGCAGTAGTAATAACTACTTAACTAGGAATCAAGCTTCATATGCTATTTGAGTGTTCAAATCCTAAATGTGTTACATGCTAGGCTACTTCCTCCCATCATTTAGTACTATGATCATGTTTTGCATGCTTGCATTAGCATTGAGTCTATTTGGAGGGCTAATTATTTTTCTTACAGTCTGTTGCTTGAATAGTTTTGTGATTTTTTTCCCATTTGTTTTACTTGTCATTCTTATTGCCAAGCTTTTTTTTCCTTCTGTATCCGATGCTTTATCTCTGCTGTTATATTTATTACTAATATAAAAGATGGGATTCTGAGTATGTTCTATGGATTTTGTGAGCACTTGATGTGGCATTGCGAATCTTCTGTAGTGGAGATTGTCTACACATCTTTATTCACAGAGTGTATGATATTAAGATCAATGCTTTGTGCTATGAGTTTATAATTTAAATACAATGTAGATAAGCAGTTAAACACTTTTGAAAAGCACATCTGCGCATGCATCTTGTTAGTACCTTTACAGCATCTGACTTAGATTTTCTATCTAAATTGTTTTTTGGTGTTTTGACTGTAATGTTTTGTTCCTCAGGTCCTGGAAGCTGTTGGCCCAATTATCTTTCTTTCAACTGATACAAAAAAGTTAAGGAACGAAGGTTTCCTCAGTCCATTTCATCCACGTTATCCAGACATCCTAACAAACTCCGCCCATCCAATGGTTAGTACTTTCACCGTTAGAGATGATAAATCATGAGAGCATAAATGTCTGTTCATTATTCTGCCACACCATGATGAAGATGCATTATAATTTAGAGATTTAACGTGATTCTGTTTCCTTCCAGAGGGCCCAAGACTTGGCTAATGTTACATCATACCGTGAGTGGGTTCTTCTAGGATATCTTGTTTGTCCTGATGAACTACTTAGGGTGACCAGCATAGATGTTGCCATGGTATGTCCTATGTCTTTTTTTGTTCATACTCTTTTCCTGAATGGTTAATAATTTAAGGTGTATATAATGGTTTTAATGAACACTTTACACTTACATCCACCAACATATTGGCACATACATCTTGTTTTCTTACTCCATTTTATCATAAGAAGTCTTATTGGTATTTGGTAAGTCTCCATTTGGTGCTATGGTGGCTTTCTAAAAGCATTTATTTATTTCTAATTTTAGATGGATTTGGTTATAAGTATCTTTCATGTATCAGTTACAAGGAACTGTACTAGAATTAGTAAAGATTCACCAAACTAGATTCCTCAGTGCAACCAGCATGTCATTTGTGATTTAGCCTTGATTTGTTTCTTCTTGGTCACTTTCAGGTTGTTCTGAAAGAAAACTTAATACTTCCTCTGTTCAGAGATGAGGTAAAATTAAAGACAATGTGGTGGTAGCATGATTAATTCTTTGGTGTCACTATTCTAATTTGGTCTTTCATTGTGTAGTACATCTTACTTCATGAAAATTATCAACTTTATGTTCTTCCAAAAGTTCTAGAATCAAAGAGAATGGCTAAATCTGGCCGAACTAAGCAAAAGGAAGCTGATTTGGAGTACAATGTTGCAAAGCAGGTTGAGAGAATGTTAACGTATGTCCTGCACAGCCTTTTCATCTATACTTTTCCCTATGCTTCAAAATAGCTTGTAATGTGAAGGCTTCTGTTGTTCCACAAGTTTGGGCTATTTACCTTATACTTTGATTATTGTTTTTGAAGCCTTTCTGCATATTCACTTTTTTTTGATTTGCCACTAGTTCAGGTAGCCTGTTCTTGGTTGGTTCTTTTGACTTTTAACTTCATAACTCGGAACTATTTTACCTATCAATTTTCCCTTATGGTGTCATTACTTTTTTATTGGACTTTTTGATTTTATCTACTCGGCATCATTCTTCAGATGTTTGTTAATGTTTTGTGTTAACTCTCTACAGGGAAGTGCATGAGCAAGCACTAGTCTCATGTGATGCTATGCATCGTGAAAGGAGAATTCTTCTTAAGCAGGAAATTGGAAGGATGGTTTTATTTTTCACAGATCAACCTAGCCTCCTAGCACCTAATATTCAGGTTCAGTGCCAAGTATCACATTTCGTTAACTACTGATCTATTACCTTTTCTTTATTGTTGTAAATGAGACTTCAAAGTTGATACACTAGATTCTGGCATTTGATATTTTATGTTATGTCCAATATTAGTCTCTTTGATGCTTGAGCTTCTGATGAACGCAAAATGTTTGTAATTTATAATGTAACAAAAAACTTAATGATAAAGGACAGTGTTATTAAGGCACTGCTTAAGTGCCAAAGTGCTGCAAGCATGACGCCCACAGCAGATGACTCGCCTTAGATTTGTATCCGCCTTACAGCCAAGGCGCCCAAAAAACGTCGCTTTGGCATCCGAATTGTGCCAAATTGCTCGTGGCAAGCACTATACGGGTGGGGTGGGGTGGGGGGGGGGAGCAGGAAAAGTCAAGAGACTGCGGGAGAGCGAGAGCGGGCACATGGGAGATTCTGCTCAGTGCTCACCAGTGAGCTGGAGAGGAACAGGAGGCAGCGCCCTCTTCCCCCTCAAGCATGGCAGCAGCTGTCGATCTGAGAGCGCTGAGCAGTGAGGGAGGGGAAGCAGCGGGGCGGAGGTAAGCAGAGCAGCGCATCTGGGAAGAGGCGGAGCGGCAGGGAGGGAGGGACATGGGCGTAAGGCAGTAGTCAGTCACCACGCCTCACCTTACCGCCTTGATAACCATGATAAAAGATGTACCCTACCATACATTTCTACCAGTTATTCTGGGGTGTTGGACATATTAGACTTCTTTTTTTTCGTTTACACTTGTAAACAATTCAACTTTTATGTAAGGCAACTTATCTGTATATAATCTCTTTTTTGGGGGAAAACAGTAGTATATCATGCTATATATTTGTATTGTTAATAGTCAAAATAGAGGGTAATTCACAAGAAAGAGAAAATAAAAGAAGTGATTAATTTGGATTTACAAGCTGCTGATGGATTTCCAGAGAATACTTCTCTGTGCACTAAGGATAACCTTGGTAGATTCCATGAGACTTGAGTAGGTTCTATGTACTTTCAAAGATCTTCATGATTTCATATCGAGGGAAGCACCTAAGGTCATGTTATTCTACAATTGATGTACATATAATGTCGATACATTGTGCAGATGGTCTTTTCTGCTCTTGCTTTGTCTCAATGCGAGGTGATTTGGTACTTCCAACATGTGGGGGTTGCAGCATCAAAATCTACTCGAGTGAAAACTGTTGACATTGTGAGTTACTCTGATGTTATTTTTTTCCTTGGATTCAATAAATCGTTGTTCCAGTATTCTATTGATTTCTAAAAGGAGAGGTTTCTTCTTATCTCAAAAAATAAAATAAAAAAATAAATCGTTGTTACCTTTCCATACTAATTGTTGACTGAACTTTCAGGATGCGACAGACCCAACTATTGGTTTCTTACTAGATGGAATAGGCAAACTTTGTTGCCTGGTTCGTAAATACATAGCAGGTTCTTCCAAACCTATTGCCTTATTTGAATGTTTCTTTTAATATGTTTCCTTGTCTAGTCCTAGCTGTGCCTTATAGGGTAGTCATTGTGAGTAAAATACCTTATTATGATTTATGATGTTGAGGTCAGAACAAGTGAACAAATTTGTAGCTGGCATGCCCATTCTTGATAGTCCATTCTGGGCTAGTTAATGTTTGCTTAGTTCATGTTGCAAGCACTGTCTTCTTAGAATATAGTGTATTAGATTCAACTGGTAGGATTATATTCATTAATATGAGTTAAGTAAAATTTTCATTTATGCCTTAAGAAGATTATTATTTCTCAGTGCTGAATTTGTATACTGATGCACATCTCTTATTTTTAGGCAAATAAAATATTATACAAACAAAAAAAAACGTAAGTTTGTCCTAAAGTAGCACTGTAGCAGTGTCGGAAAATTTCCATTTTTATCAAATGATACCTTTTCCTCTTTGCAGCAATAAAAGGTTATGCATTATCATATTTGTCATCCAGTGCTGGAAGAATACGGTTCTTACTTGGTACTCCAGGAATGGTTGCTCTTGACCTAGATGCGACACTGAAGGGCCTTTTTCAGCAAGTCCTCCATTGTCTGGAGAACATTCCAAAACCTCAGGGGGAAAGTGTTCCTGCCATTACTGCTGACTTGACTGTAAGTTAACAACCTAATATCATTACAGATTTACTCAATGACCTATGAAGATAGACCTAATTTTCCTACAACTTCTGCATTCTCGTTGGTAATACGATTTTCTATGCCCATTAATGGGTAGATTGATGCAAAGATTTTCTTGTTGATCCACACAACAGTATACAATTCCAGTTCAAAATTGTTATGCATAATTTCCAGCACTCAAGCTTTCCCTCTCAAAACTGTTTCATTTGAGCAGTAGCACATGTTTTAAGTCTACATGTAGATTACTACAGTTTTAATATTTATCAAGATTCTAGATTGTAAGGTAGTTTTGAATACTTTTCAATGATGCTGTTGAGAAATAAACTTCTAGATATTGAGGATAATATATTTGCTTTACCACCAGAGCTATTTTTTGTTGATAAAAAGTGCTCACTTTGCTTCTCCTCGAACTCATTATCTATGAATTGTGCTTTATTGAACGTCACCTCACCTCTTTTCTATGTGTTGACAATTTTATGATTTTTAATCATGCTGAAGGTTGTTAATGTAAACACCATATTCTAGTGCTTGTTGGAACCTGAAAGCTTCACACCTTGGTTTTGGTTTTCTTTTACATTGCCGATTGCATTAGCCAGTGAAAAGTATGTCACCAACTGTGTATCTAATTCTATATGCTTAGGCTTCCATTTAATTTTACCCTTTGAACTTTTCAAACTTGATATTGATGCTGCAGGATTTGCGTAAGCACTGGCTCTCCATTTTGATGATAGTCACATCTTCACGATCCTCGATAAACATCAAGCACTTGGAGAAGGCTACTGTGTCTACTGGGAAGGAGGGTTTGGTGTCAGAAGGCAATGCTGCATATAATTGGTCAAGGTGATTGGAAAGATCTGTTTTAATGTGTTAGCTAGATTTTTTAACTTTTTTTTTGCCAGCCAGAGTCATGATTTGGAAAAATGCTATCCTATTTGTAAATGGCTTGTGGTCTCAGGCCCAAGCATGGGATGGTAGTTCCCCATTATGCGTCTTTGCTGTGGTTAGTGTGGTATTGTGTTAACTCCTCCAGCTTCTGTATGGTGCTTAGCATAATTGGCCCAACATAAATAAATAATCCTACGTCATGCTCCTAAAATTACACCTTGTTTTATACCATCTTCATGCCGTTTAACTGCATATCTATCCCTATATTTTACACTACTACAAATATAGTTGGTAAAGTAGTAGTTGTTTGTCGTGCATCCATCTGCATAGTTCTTGTTCTCTGTTATTGTGTTTTTGGCAAGAACTCAAATACTTGAATTTGTATCAAAATTCTTTAAGAATCATTTGAATCTCACTAACATGTTCTGCAGATGTGTGGATGAACTTGAGCTCCAACTCTCCAAACATGGAAGCCTTAAAAAACTCTACTTTTATCATCAGCATCTTACCACAGTAAGTTTATGTTTTGTTTATATTGCTGTGTGATTCGCATGGTCCTTTAAACCTTTTCTATGTAACTAGAATTTTATGCTGATAATAAGTCCTTTTTTTTTTGCTGGGACCTACAGGTCTTCAGAAATACAATGTTTGGCCCAGAAGGTCGTCCACAACATTGTTGTGCTTGGCTTGGAACAGCTTGCAGTTTTCCAGAATGTGCTTCTGCAATTATTCCTGAAGAGGTGTATATTTGAATTCACTATATGGTTCCAGTTTGAGCATTATTTTGATGTTTACAGCATCCTGAAGATGTGCTTTGCTACATGGCTAGCTTTGAGGATTAGTAAAATATTATATGGCGACACATATGCTATTAGTTTTTGCTTGGCAAGATGGACATTTGCTATGCTTGATCTGTTGAGCAAGAAGCAAACTCTGCCTATGCCTTGGGATGTGAATGCTTTGAACTGCCATTGACATAATAATCCTATATGCTCCAACTCTTAGGCCTTGTTTAGATGTGAAAACTTTTTGGATTTCGCTACTGTAGCACTTTCGTTTGTTTATGGCAAATATTGTCTAATCATAGACTAATTAGGGTCAAAAGATTCGTCTCGCAATTTACAGGCAAACTGTGTAATTAGTTTTCGTTTTCGTCTATATTTAATGCTTCATGCATGTGCCGCAAGATTTGATGTGACGGGGAATCTTGAAAACTTTTTGGTTTTTGGGGTGAACTAAAGACATAACAATATGTCCCCAATCTGTTACTGTGACTCCTCTACAAGGCTGCATTTCTCCTCTGTGTTTGCCATATTAATTAGTGAATCTTTCTTTGTTTGAAATGTAGGTTAACAAAATTGGCAGAGATTCTATCTCTTATGTGGAGTCTCTTATTGAGTCTATCATGGGTGGATTGGAAGGTTTGATAAATATTCTAGATTCAGAAGGTGGATTTGGCTCATTAGAGATGCAGGTAGATAATTTCTGAGTTTATATCTATGATTTTTGGCTTATAGATTATATCTTTTAAGTCTCACTTCTAAAATCTTGCCAGCTTTCCCCAGAGCAAGCAGCTCTTCGCTTAAATAACACAACAAGAGCAAAAGGTGTTTCAAGCTTGTTAACTCCAGGACATGAGAGCTATCCTGATAATAGTTCATCAATTAAGATGTCAGTCAATTTGTTACTTCACACCACTGTTTCAATGTTGTCATCATTCTATTGACTTCAGTATAATTATTTATGCCTCAAAAACAGGCTGGAAGCTGCTATGCAAAGGCTGACAAGTTTGTGTTCTGTTCTAAATGACATGGAGCCCATTTGTGTTCTCAACCATGTTTTTGTTCTACGTGAGGTATGTACAATTTATGTTCACTGGGAGGAAGTAAATTTGCATGTGTGGGGAACCTTACCACATGTTAGGTTTTTAGGATAACATAATAATATGCCATAATAAGATGATTGGTGGTTCATGGCTATTAAGCTGGTCGATAATATCCTTATTTTTCATGTTAAAGTAATAATCTTATGACAGAAGGGGTCTAAAAAGAATGATGCAGGGAATTTTGTATTTGCAAAAGGAAATTACTACTTATGTTGTTTATTCCTTAAACTGGCATGCATATCCTTGTTTGACTTGCACTTTTTTAGATAAAGGAAGCTTTTATTGAAATCAAGACAATTACATTGATTTGTTTGACTTACCTAGATTCTGTTAATTTCACAGTACATGAGAGACTGCATCGTAGGAAATTTCAGGAGAAGATTTCATAGTATGATTAGAACTGAGAACTGCATTCAGCGACCATCAGTCATAGAATCTCTTCTAAGAAGACATCTGGGCATCGTCCATCTAGCAGAGCAGCATATTAGTATGGACCTTACTGAAGGCATACGTGAAGTGCTGCTAGCAGAGAGTTATACTGGCCCATTTCCCAATCTGCAAATGTTTGAGACTCCAGTGGGGACACAAGGAGGGGGATCTGCTGTTGAGATGATATGCAATTGGTATATTGAGAATGTAGTAAAGGATGCTTCTCGCATTGGAGTTGCTTTTGATGCAATCCAAAATTGCTTCAGGAGCTCACAACCTATTGGTGGTGGATGTTTAGCTGAAGCATTTACAGATAAAAGAGAACTTAAATCACTTGTTCGTCTTTTTGGTGGCTATGGAATAGATAAAATGGATAAGATGCTAAGGGAGCATACATCTGCGCTTTTAAATTGTATTGATTCAGCATTGAGGTCAAATCGTGATGCCTTAGAGGGCCTAGCTGGAAGTGTAAATTCTGGCGATAGGATTGAAAGGGATGCGAATCTGAAGCAAATTATTGATCTTGAAACATTGGCTGATCTCTGTATTCAAGCAGGGCAGGCAATAACTTTCCGCCGGCTGTTGGTTGAGTCTGTTGGAGCAGTTCTTGAAGAGAAAGTACCTCTCATATATTCTCTGCTCAAAGGATTAGCCTTGCAGTTGCCAGACGAGGTACCTGATAAAAATGAGATAATTAGATTGAGAAAGGTTGCAAGCAGTGTTGGTGTTGGTGACAAACATGATGCTGAGTGGGTACACTCAATTCTGGCAGAAGCTGGTGCAGCTAATGATAATTCTTGGATCCTACTTCCATACCTTTGTGCTGCATTTATGGTGTCCAACATTTGGAATGGTGCTGTTTATGATGTCAATATAGGTGGATTCAATAACAATTTGCACTGCCTAGCAAGGTAAGGACTTGTTTCCTATAATAATGTTTGATGTCAACATTTGTTAGTCACCGGTATCCATGATAGACAAAGCCTCTTACCTTCGATTGTAGCTATTCTCATGAGACTAGTCTCTCACTATTATATTCTCATTCTATATTATGGACTTTTTTTTTGAAAGTTTCTATTACACATAGTTGATGGATAAAAAGGATACTATTGGGAATAAGGTACACGTGATAAAATCGACTCTCACCTCTTGTATTTTCAGGTGTGTAAGTGCTATAGTTGGGGGAAGCGAATACACCAGGGTCGAAAGGGAGCAGCGAATAAATTCTCTTTCAAATGGACATACAGATGAGCTCCAAGAGGCTGAGTTACCAAGCCGTGTCTCAGCAGAAGCAAATATTAAATCTTCTATGCAGATCTACGTCAAATTGTCTGCAGGGATCGTCCTGGATTCATGGAATGACACTAGCAGGTACTGGATTGACCTGGTTCATACAGCATTTTTGGATTTTGGTTGGCAAAGGTTTTATAGTTCTTTTACTGGCTTTTACATGACGCTAAACGCAGGCCACACATCGTTCCAAAACTGATATTCCTGGATCAACTCTGCGAGCTGTCCCCCTACCTCCCAAGGAGCACCTTAGAAGTTCACATACCATACAGCATCCTGCGCTCAATATACCACCAGCTATATGGAGCTTCACTGATGTCCTCAGAACCGATGGAGCAATCCCCAAGGCAGTCACCTCTGATCTCTCTTGCGCACGCGTCCCCATCCGCAAGACAACATCGACCGGAGACAACTCCCAGGTCGCACACCTTCGAGCCAAGCTACTATAGCTCGTCGGGGTCCCAGCACGATGATGGCTACGATGTGGACAAGAGGACCGGACAGCTGCGGAGCATGAGGCGCTCCGGACCGCTCGACTTCAGTACGGGCAGGAAGGTGAAGTTCGTCGAGGGCTCAAGCTCCGGGAGCAGCCATGGTGCTGGCTCGCTGCAGAGATTCGCAGTGTCAAGATCTGGCCCTCTATCATACAAATAGGACCGTGACCTTGCATTGCAAGGGACGTGAGCACCAGCATTAGACTGCTGACAATACAGGCGCAAGTGTGTATACAACAATTGGGTGTAACTCTAGAGCACTAGATCTGCCTAATGCGTGTTTGACTGTTGGTTGTTGTACGTAGCTAGTAGCTAGTTTTGCTGTAAGTAGAACCCATTGTGTGTTGATAGTTTGCTAGTATAGTGTGCTTGTGTCGATTGTCATTAGATAAGTGATTGAATTAGCTGTTGCTAGTTTGGTTTGTGTGCCTATGATACAGTTATTCGTTGATTTGCTTGATAGCAAAGTAAGTAAACCATCTCTGTGCTGTGTATGTGTTACTGAAATATAGATGTCATCTTCTGAAGCTGGCGCACAATCCTAAGCAGTCTTGTCCAAAAAAAAAAAAAATAAAAAAAATCCATGGGTTGAGCCCAACTTGATTTCAGCAACACAGTTGGAATTGTCTCTCTTTGCCCACAAAAAAAAACGGGGAATTGTCTGTCTCTTTCGTGAGCTCAAAACCTGGTTTGCACAATTTGAGCTCCAAACTAGTCATAGGAGAAAATCCCAGTTTGGATGTAATGTAAGAGATCTTTTTAATAAACTGTTAATGTATGAAGTGACAGTGGCAGCTAGTACAAGAACTGCTGTGTTGTTGCATTTGTTTATATACCATTATATGTATTGTCAAGCTCTATGTCGTAAATATTTCTGTTCCCAATTTCTCTGCTCTGTGAATTGTCAGTAAGAATCAACAAATAGCCAAGGTGATACATCAATGTTACCAATGAAAAAAAGGTGAATCCCCATAACCAAGCACCCTAAAATCACTACATTTCATTTCTCAGGGTAAAATAAGGACTGCATTTTGAGACAATAGATGGTACAGTGTATAGGCCTGTGATCCTGTGTGTTTTCTGTTGTCTCATGTTGATTGCATCTAGTAACAGTAAACTACAAACACTTTTGGAAACGTTTTTACATTGGTACAAAAATCAATAGCAGCAGAAGTCATATGTGTAGTGTAGGCGTGTAGCAATGATCATCATCCACCCTCCAATACTATAGTTCTTTTTTTTTTTGAAAAATTTCCAATACTATAGTTCTATTCTATATGTACAATACAACCTTATCTCAATGCTTCATCATCGACTGAATTTGTAGTTTCCGTTCCAATCAGACACCATTTGTGTTACGTTAGTAGCACTCCTAAGTCCTAACATCTCCTCATCCTACAATTAGCAGCAGTCACTATACCACCTGACACTGCCTCAACATCCCCTAGCATTCCACACTGAAATCACACCAACTCAACACCACCCTACCCTCCCAAATTTGTGACAGGACCCGTGAACCAGCGCCTTGCGCTGACGATCCACGACGACAAGATCAGTGCGAACAGCCCGCCAACGGCGACCGGAGTGTAGTTGAGGGTGTTCTTGGTCACCGGGTATGAGACCGGCAGCGAGAAGAGCACGGTGATGGTCTCGACCCAGAGCACTGCGATCCAGCCCACGAGCACGCCGTACCGGCCGAGGCTGAAGGGGCCTGGCACGAAGCGATTGTGCGCCAGCGTCACGCGGAAGAGGATCGGCAGCGCGTAGGCGATGTAGACTGCGGTCGTTGCGACAGATGCCATCGCCTGGAACGCCACCAGGCTGCCCAGAGACTGTGTTTGCATGATTGGGAAACAAACATGGTGAATCATCATGCATTGCATTGCATTGATCAGACTTCAGAGGATGCCAAAGTAGGAGTGTAACTGATGAAAGCTCATTTCTGAAGGGTACCAGTACAGTGAATGATTCATGTGTCCATCGATCAAATCGAGTAAATGTAGGAATGAACTGCAACCTCATTTCTGAAAAGGTTACTACAAGTGGGAAGATTCAGTTCAGTTACCGGCAATGCCATGCAAAGGGAGATGAAAGCTGACAGCCAGACGGCGTTTATCGGCACTTCTTGCTTGTTAACTTTGTGCCAGATGGATGAAAACGGCATCGCCCCATCTCTCGAGAACGCATAAGTCATCCTGATCAAAACGCAGCAGTCATCAGCAGGGGTCATGGTTGCTCCATTATGGAGTTCTTCAGACATCTCAAGGATGGATCACCTTGAGTTGCTAGTCATCGAGCTCATGCCACAGAAGTATATGGCGACAGCGACGATCCACAAGCAGACGATCCCTCCAGCACCATTCCCATATCGGCTTTTGAAGGCAAGGTAGAACACCTGAGCGATCGCATAGCCTCCCGCATTGTTGTCAGGGCTCAGGAGGAAGGGGATGTCCTTCACTGCAAACGTGATGCCAAGTATGTACCCCCAGCCTACTACCAACGATATACCGATCGCACTGATTATCCCAATCGGGCCGTTCCTGCCTGCATTTTTGGTCTCTTCGGTCTGCATCATAGAGCCAAAAGCACATTCATTGTTAGGACACTGCTACTTAATTACCATAGTAACAAGTTTCCATAACAGTAAGAGGATTTTTTTTTTGTGTTACCATGTGTGCAGATGCGTCATATCCTGACAGTGTGTATTGGCTCATGAGGAGCCCCAGAACGAAGATGTAGAGGTTACTGTGGATTCCAGCGCTGTTACCCGTGTTGAAATGGGTGAAAACGTACTTTGCACTAGCCCTCTCAGTAGCAACAACCGGTACAGCGATCATCAGGACAAAGACACCTGAAGATATCATGCACATCTCAAGCAAACTTAATGATAAGGGTGTGTTTGGCTTTGTAATTGAAGTGATGCAGAGTCTATAAGACATATCAGACAGACATTAGTACCTAGCATATTCCAAAGCGCGGCGAACTGTCCGAGCAAAGATAGCCAAGAGATGGAGAGGCTGTTGATGGCGGCGTGGGTCAGCAGAATCCCTGCGTGGAAGGCGAAAACGACGTACTTTGATGCCATGTACCCGCCGCCATTGTTGCCGCCAGTGCTGAGAAGGATGATGACCTGGATTAGCTGTGCCAGAGAGAAGTCGATGCTGGCAGTGCCTGCCCACTGCAGAAATTGAGAAGGAAGGCTGGGTTGGTTGGATCGAATAAGCAGTGGTTGCCTGAAGATTGATTGATGGGAGGAATGGAGATTCAGAAAAAGGGATTCTCTGCTTGCTTACTTGTGCTACGATGTTGAACCTGGAAGCAGTAACAGAGGCAAAGAAATGATACGTGTTAGAACTGAGCTCTAAAGGTGGCTGTTTCAGAGAGAAGAGCATGGACAGTTGAAAACATGACTAGTAAATATCCTCGTGAGTTATCCCACATCCAATTTTAGGAAATGTTTATATTGTCAAAAAAATCGATTGTCTGCAATGGAAATTCGTAATGTGTGTGTGTGTGGCAGCAGCAATCATGCACCCAAGTCAACGCATACTGAACAAGAGTGCTCCAAGCCAAGATGAAAGCAGTGTGACAGGGTCATTGACCGGCTGGGCAGTGTTCATGATTGCAAACAAAAGATTTCTTCATGTTTCCATGATAAAAGATAAAGATATAATTTTTATATAAAAAGGAACAAGCTAAATAGTGTGTAAAAGGAAGAAAACAGTGGAGGTACGGTACGAGTACCATCCGGTGATCCAGGAGGCGAAGGGCGCCCAGCGGTGGCCGGAGAGTCGGGCGCTCCAGTAGTAGAGGCCACCGGAGGTGGGGAAGGCGGAGCAGATCTCGGCCATGGAGAGTCCGACGGCCATGGTGAAGGCGCCGGCGAGGAACCAGCCGAGCGTCATGGTGGCGGGACCGCCGAAGGCGAGGCCGGTGTTGTAGAGCGTGGTGACCCCCGTCAGCACGGAGATGACGGTGAAGGAGATGGAGAAGTTGGACAGCACCCTGAAAGAGAGAGGTAGCAGAGAAAGAATATGGTCAAACGCCGCTCGAGCTGACGATACAACAACGTTGGTGGGAGATGGATAGACGGCGGCGTAACGTACGAGAGGTGGCGCTTGAGCTCCTGCTTGTAGCCGAGCTCGCGGAGGCGGCCGTCGTCGTCGGAGGGAGCGGGACGGGGAGGGGGGTTGTTGTTCCAGGTCATGGCGCCGCCGTGGGGTTGGTTGGTGGGAGGGAGCTGTGTGGAGTGGAGTGTGGACTGTGGTTGGCTGGTGGGCGGCGAAGTGGTGACCGGCGGGCGCCGGCAGGGATGTTGCGCTGGTCCTGGAGGCAGAAAGGACAATGAGTCAACGTGCCGGATCCGGTGGGGACAAGGGATCTTATCTACTCTCACTACCAGTCAACAGGAGACACTGACGGTCAGTTTGGATCATCCAAACAATAGTACATGTACATCCAGTGCAGGCGATCGTCTTCCTTGCCGTTTTCTCGGAAGATTTACATTTTTACCATTATTAAGAATGCTGCTCATCCGAATATCACTCTTAGAATTGCCTTTACATATATACCATTGGAGAGAGAAGAAATCTTACAAGTTTACCAAAAACTGATCTTTTTGCTTGTGTGGCGTGACAGATCAGGCTGCCAGCATGGAGGCGCACGGTAAAAAGACGAAGATGCCCCTGCCCTGCTTCTCTCTCCCCTCTCTCCTACAGTTTTGGGCCCCATAGTTAGTGTCGCTACTTATGTGGGACCCACTTGTCAGATTCGTCTTCCACCTTCTCTATCATGCACGAGGCTGTTGTGCGGCTCAACGGGCCAGAGCTCCGGCGTCGGGCACGGCACGAGCTGCTCCTTGGCGAGGAGCAGCGACCGCTCTAGGAAGTTGACATCGGCGAGGGTGCAGTTGACGGCGACCTCCACGAAGTAGACGCCCTCGGCAGAGCACAACACGGCGGGGCTCCACGATCCGCCCGACAAACGAGTAGTAGTGGACCAGCGCGTCCACCAGCACGCCACGCACCACCGCGGTCGGGGACTTCTTGGTCACCTCCTTCTTCATCGGTGTCAGTGCGTCGGCAGCGACCTCTCCTCCCCGCGCGACCGACGCCTACGGAAGTAGCAGCATCTTCGCAATGTTGTCGTCGGAGCAGTAGATGTGCGTGGACTCGACAAGGCCGTGGTGCGGTGCGTCAGTGCATCGTCGTCGTCGGAGCAGTAGATTCGTGTCGTTGTTGCGGCCGCTCTGCTTCCCGCGTCCCTGCACCAGTGGGGCAGTGCACCCACCATGGTCAGGTCTGTGTGCTCGTCGAGGCCGTGCCTGCGCCCACCGAGGCCGTGCCTAGCTATGCCCTTGAGCTCCACATCTCGGCCTGCCTTAATTCAATCCAGGTGCTGAAGGTGGAAGACGAATCTGATGAGTCGGTCCCACATGGCAGCGACACTAACTGTGGGGCCCAACTGTAGGAGAAAGGGGAGAGAGGAGCAGGGCAGGGGCATTTTCGTCTTTTTACCCTGCGCCTCTATGCTGGCAGCCTGATCTGGCACGCCACACAAGCAAAAAGGTCAGCTTTTGGTAAACTTGTAAGATTTCTTCTCTCTCCAATGGTATATATGTAAGAGCAATTCTAAGAGTGATATTCGGATGAGCGACATTCTTAATAATTGTAAAAATGTAAATATCCCCATTTTCTCTGGTCTGTCGATGATCATCGTGGAGTCTATACCGGTTCTCTGGAAACTTTGGCCTTGTTTAGGGCCTTGTTTAGTTCCAAAATTTTTTGGAAAATAGACACTGTAGCACTTTCGTTTGTATTTGACAAATATTGTCCAATCATAGACTAACTAGGCTTAAAAGATTCGTCTCGTCAATTCCGACCAAACTGTGTAATTAATTTTTATTTTTATCTATATTTAATATTCCATGCATGCGTCTAAAGATTCGATGTGACGGGGAATCTGAAAAATTTTGTAAAATTTTTCGGGAACTAAACAAGGCCTAGATGAAAAAAGTTTTGGGATTTTGACACTGTAGCATTTTTGTTTTTATTTGACAAACATTATCTAATTATGGAGTAAATAAGTTTAAAAAATTCATCTCGTGATTTACAAGTAAACTGTGCAATTAGTTATTCTTTTTATCTATATTTAGTACTTTATGCATGTGCCGTAAGATTCGATGTGACAGGGAATCTTGTAAAGTTTTGGGTTTTTTGGTGTATCTAAACATAGTTCGCAAAAAAATTCAAGATTTCCCGTCGCATCGAATCTTGCGGCACATGTATGAAGTATTAAATTTAGACGAAAACAAAAACTAATTACACAGTTTGCCTGTAAATCGCGAGATGAATCTTTTGACCCTAATTAGTCTATGATTGGATAATATTTTACCACAAACAAACGAAAGTGCTACAGTACCTAAAATCTAAAATTTTTGCCAAGCCATTTGTTTTCACGTCAGTTAGGCAAAAGGACAGTACTGTCTTTTCGTGGGAAGAGGTTTAAAAAATTTATAAACAAAGGGACTAAGGACACGTTGGTTTGGCTAAAAAGTCATAACTATAAATAGTATTTGCTAATTTATTATAAAAAAAATTATAACTAAAATCACTCGCTCGTTAAAAATAACAAAAAAGAAATCGCTGAAGTTTAGGTGATGCAACAATGTTAGACATCCCACCAGCGCGATTAAAAGAGGGGTGGATAATGAGCGAACTGCATCCATTTTTTGAGCTTTCTTAGTAATTAACATACTCTTATTTATCTTTATTTTTTTTGAATTGTTTGGGACCTAACTTTGAACCGAGCTTATAATGAGACGAATCCGAAAGTTATTTAAACTTAAACCATTTTTGTTTCAAAAGGAAAACAAGTTCAGTTCGAGTACTTCTGTCCGGCCCTAGATTAAAAGGGCACAATTCATCATAAGTGAAAATTCTTTCACAGTTTTTTTTCTATAGTCAATTAAAGATAAAAGTATATGTCGACCGAACAACAACACTACTAACAAAATCAAGCACCTAAAAAAACAGGAGAAGTAGAAAATACGCTAGAAAAAATCTCAATGAACTCTGAGAAGAATTCCTGCAAATGTTGCCCACGTTAGGATCTCAAAATGGACTTGAAGGATCTGATAAAAAAATGTCGTAGAATGCCAAATTGATCTCCAAATAAAGCTAGATCCTAATAAATGTCAAGATCTCATAATCAAACGCAACACAAGTAATTGTCTTAGTTTGATACAACAATGGAGAAAAGCGCTTCACGAGAACCTGCACGAACTATTTTTTGCATTTAGTACAAAATAGATGGCCACAAAAAGCTTTAAAAATGTCCTATTTGACTTTAAGTTTTAAAATTATTTTGACTTATAAACAGGGGAGCCAATATATTAGAGTATGTGTTTCTTCTTCTTCTAATTCTAATCCCGTTTGAGATTATCCGTATTGCAAAATGGGAAGGAACCACAGACGAAGCAGCCTTCTAATGGAGAAGTGCTAAAAATAGAAGAATCTACAACAGCCTGGCTATTTTGCCTATGCTATATTTGAAACATGCCACGTCATTGTACCTGCCTTCCAAAGCTCAACCGAATGTGGTCGTGAATAGATCGTACTCGTGGCCTAAAATAGATCGCAGCGGCCTGGCGACTTGGTTCGATAGGATCGCACTCCCACAGCATCGCTAGCGGCGACGAAAACTCCGTATGCATCTGGCTCCCCC
>Ga0182004_10001447_pt1 | contig 17380 bp, 8 predicted proteins | sample Sormic07211540_1_FD_120479 | JGI IMG/M metagenome (GOLD analysis project Ga0182004, IMG submission 120479) | Endophyte microbial communities from Sorghum bicolor roots, Mead, Nebraska, USA - 072115-40_1 MetaG | ecosystem: Host-associated > Plants > Roots > Unclassified | place: USA: Nebraska...
AAGAAAGAGGAGGAAGAAGAAAAAGACAATGACGAGTGGGTCTCTTCTATCATTCTCTTTGTAATAGGTTTGGGGGTCTAAATTTGGGTGCTACTGTTAGAGTTGAAGTAAAAAAGTTAAGCCTCAAAAAGTAGAGAGAGCATCTAAACTAAAAGTAGAGGTTTAATTTTGAGGACTACTACTAGAGTTGCTCTTATTATATTATTGTTCTCTTTCTATATATTATTGTTTTGAAGGCTACTTCCGGAGTATCTCCGACCGTACGCACACATCCTAACCACGGGCTCCTAGTCTCCCTACATGCTGTGCTATATGACATTTTGCAAAACATTTGAAAAATGGAAGTTCGTATATGACAACATTCTCTCGGAAAAGTTTGTGTGAAATTTTTAAGAATATGTGCTGAGAAGCTGTCGTATGAAAATAGTTAAACGCATGTGGCATAAATTTGCATATGTTTTGTAGAAGTAAACAGTTACAACTTTACAAACAGGGTGTTTGATTGGGAGCGTTAAAGTTTAACGGGTAGTCTGGTATGGTACAATTTTCGTTTTATTTGATAATTAGTGTCCAATCATGAACTAATTAGGCTAAAAAGATTCGTCTTGCAAATTATTCTCTAACTATGTTTTTAGTTTCATAAATAGTCTATATTCAGTACTTCATACATGTGTCCAAATATTCGATATGACGAGAGTTAAAAAGAAAGAAAAAGTCTTTTTCCTCCCCCAACTTTTACAAAAGTTCGTTTTTCCTCCTCCAACTCTAAAACCAGACGAACCACCTCCCTCAACTTTTCAAACCGTGCATTTTACCTCTGTGAAGCAGTTTTGAAGGCAGTTTGCTACAGTGAACGGTGATTTTGCTATAGTGACGGTGGTTGTCTTTTTATTTTTCTTATTTGGGCTGAATCAAACCATAGTAAATCACAGAAAAATCATAAAATAGAAAATTTAATTTTGTTGGACTCCACATGAGTAGATATACACACTGAACATGTAATATGGTACACTTTAGTATAAAGTTTTTGCTATGAATGTTTTGTCTTTATTTATTTATTTATTTCAGCTAAATCTTTAAAAAAAACATAGTAAATTACAGAAAATCATAAAATGGAAAATCTAATATTGTTAGACTTCACATGAGCATATCTATATAGTGAACATATAATATGGTATGATTTAATATAATCTTTTTGTTATAGCTTTAGATCTATGCTTTCTGTAATTAATTGAAATAATTCATAGTTATAGCTTCTATAATTATTTTATTGAACTAAAATATACCATATTATATGTTTACTATGTAGATCTACTCATGTGGAGTCCAACAAAATTAGATTTTATATTTTATGATTTTTTTGTGATTTACTATAATTTTTCAAAAGTTCAGCCAAAATAAATAAAAAAGTAAAAAGATAAAATCATTGTCACTGCAGTAAAACCACCATCCACTATAGCAAAACTATCTTCGAAACCGCTCCAGGGAGATAAAATCCATGCTTTAAAAAGTTGAGGGATGTAGTTTATCCGGTTTTGGAGTTGGAGGAGTAAAAACAGACTTTCGTGAAAATTGGGGGAGAAAAAGTAGATTTTTTCCTGAAAAGAAACAGGCCTAAGATATGCAGCCCAAATCGAGGACTCATGGGCCAGGCCTACAAGATTCTTAAGCAAAAAAAAAAAGCCTGGCCCGTTCGATCGCCGGATGCTAAGAATTGAAGATCCATGTTTCGGAGAAAAAAAAGGGAACCCTTGGACCATCGAGAACCAGACGCGGCTGTGCAGTTGGGTAGCTCTCTTCTCAAATAAAAAAAAAGGTTGGGTAGCTCAGCTGGCGTGCCAGACAAATGTAGGACTCCAGTCGCGTGTCAGTGTATCGAGGAGATTTTTTTTTTTTTGGTGTGTAGCAACGGGAGATATTTTTTCTTGCCCCGTACGGGGCGCTGCGGCATCGCGGGCCCACGACGCACAAAACCTCCCGCGTTGCGGGCCTGCCTTTTCTGGGCGAAAGCGAAGCGCTGCGCCCATAGCCCATGGCCCCAATAACGGACCACACACAAAAGAAAAAAAAATTACATGAGACAGTATCGCATAACAAACGTCGTGTGACATCCTCTCATTCGCCACGCAGATCCCACCTTGCAGCAAGCTAAGAGGTATAGTTAGATTTTTTTTTTCTCACATACATCAACATGATCAGGTGGTGTCTCACAATTATTTCTGTACGACACTGTCTCATATAATTTTCTTCCCACACGGAAAAAAATTACATAAGATAGTGTCGCATAACAAACGTCGTGCGACATCCTCTGCATGCGCCACGCAGGTCCCACCTTGCAGCAAGCTAAGAGGTGCAGTTAGATTTTTTCCCACATACATCAACGTGATCATATGGTGTCTCACAATTATTTCTGTGCGGCACTGTCTCATATAATTTTCTTCCCACGGAAAAAAATTACATGAGACAGTGTCGCATAACAAACGTCGTGCGACATCCTCTGCATGCGCCACGCAGGTCCCACCTTGCAGCAAGCTAAGAGGTGCAGTTAGATTTTTTTCCCACATACATCAACGTGATCAGGTGGTGTCTCACAATTATTTCTGTGCGACACTATTTCATATAATTTTCTTCCTTGATATTCGTGTCTCCCTAGTCTTCCAAACATAGCAGGGGATTGCCCTGGGACAGATTAACCGGCGGGTTTCTCACCTCAGAAAATCACGGGAATCTCGGCGGAGTTATCGGCTTCCAAAGTAGCCCTACAAGTTTACTCCCCAATCCACATGTTGTGCTATCAGATATTTAGACGCGTGTGCATTGAGTATTAAATAATAAATATAGACTAAAAATAATTAATTACTTAGATTGTGACTATTGTACGAGACGAATCTTTTAATCATAATTAGTCCATAATTTGACAATGTGGTGCTACATTAAATATGTGCTAGTAATAGATTAATTAGGCTTAATAAATTCATCCTACGGTGAGAATTTCTGTAATTTGTTTTTATTATTACTGTCAGAACACTTTCATGTGACGCGACGATATGACATCCTAAAATTTTATAAGCTACATTTAAACAAGGCTATATGCGTGTGACTGCTGTGACGGGAGACCGTTAGAGGTATGAGACCTTTTTTCTTTTCATTGACGAACAATGCAAGGTGTAATGAGATCATAACAATCCATGAATTTATTCCTCAACGGTGTTCCTATCTTGTTTTACACATTCTATAGGAGTCAAATACTATGACCCTCCACAAATATTTTTTTCAGATACACTAGAAGAATCAGATGAAGCTGGTAGTGAATTGTATTACTGCCTCCCTATTTATGCCATCCATATTGAATAAATTTTCACACTCAAAGGAGGCATTGCACCGATACAACATGTAAAGCACACCACAGAAATCTAGCATGATAACATTCACAGAACAGGTGATGAATGATTTCAATTTTATTACATAAGGCCCTGTTTAGTTTCCTACCCAAAAAATTTTTATCCATCCCATCGAATCTTTGGACACATGCATAGAACATTAAATGTAGATAAAAAAGTGTAAGTTATTTTATAATTTGAAATAAAGAGAATACTAAAGTTTTAAAGACATTTGGACAAGAGAAATTTGTTTTGTAAACCCAAATTCTAGATACCCAAACACTCTTGGTCCTTTAGTCGGCAAGTTGTAGTCTATTTGACTAGTCTATATTCATTTCTGTACTAATTGTTTTGCTAAAAAGAATCTTAACGTGCACTCCTACTACTTTATTTTCTTGTCTAGTAGTACCTTCTTGATTTTTTTAAACGGACACAAATCCTACCTACTGTACAGTACTGATTCTGACGACCTTTCTCAAAAGTTGAGAATGACTCTTTTGCCGTCTTGGTCACAAAAAATTCAGAGTTGAGGCCGCAATTTATTCTCTGGTGCCTGCTAATATCTCCTCAAAGCAGCGCGTGCTGGAAAAATATCTCTATGCCCTGCCACTGGACCGCGTGCAGGGAAAACAGGCACCGATATTACTTCCGTCAAAGAAATGATGCAGATGTTCAGTACCAACTTAAATTATTTAAAGTTTAATCAAATTTGAGCATGTCTATTAGAGCTCTATTTGATTCTGATTCTCTATAAAAATTGATTCTCTGAGAGAAGTGATTCTGCGGCTAGAAGTGATTCTATTTGATTAGCGTAAACTCTCAAAATTCAATAGAGAATTCTCCCAAACACTTCTATCCTAGTTCTCATCATGTTTCTATATCTAGAAATACAGAAAAAATGTATATCAAATGCAAAAGTTGGATGGGATGGACAAGATTTATCTATCTATTCGTTTTTAACCCTATTGATAACAATTAAATAACATGATTTGTTGTCCTAGTGGTTTTGTTGCCTTAAAAGTAACACTATGTGACTCTGATCAAAATAGGTACATCCCGAGCCAGGTGATGTTATAGACCAAATTAGCCGAGTCAAAAAGGGATTTTGAATCCTCCATAAATACCTTTGCAAATTTGACTTTGTACCTGAGACAAGCTCTTTCCACCTTACAAATATGAGGGGACACGAATAACCAAGGGCATCCAATGGATCACAATACAAATACATATACTTTGTTTGTCTGTCGATCCTAGAGCATGTCCATATATATTAGTGGTGGATCTATGAATTTTAGAGCTAGCAATTCTCGAGATTAGCCTTGATCCTCACTGTCACTACTCACAGTGCACCTTGCCAGATTATCACATAATTGATCATCTGTAGAACTTCCTTGTGACGATGTTTTTGTGTCCGTAGACCGTGGGACACCTACACTACATGTCAGTTGGTGAGAGACGGAGAGAGAGGTGACACCGCGACAAGCACTAAGTGCGAACTATGAAGTGTCGAGGCAGAGATCAACTTCCTAATGAGCTTATTGCAGTATTATGATTATTTTTTCTAGATATCAAATGATTCTTTTGGGGTTTTTTGGCTAAGAATGCATGACATGGAACAAAGTAGGTGACCGAGCTAAAAAATTAACGCATGAAAAAATTGATTTTTTATCTGTTCAACTCACAAAATGCTCAGATCTAATGGCAAAGTCGATGTTACCGTAAAGTAGAGGATACAATAGCAACACTAGACAGCCTTACATTCCAAAGGTAGATCTTAAGCCCTCATCATATCTTTGAATTTGTCCACCTCTAAAACTATTCTGTTTCCGCACACAACTTGACGCATACACCATGGCGTGAGCGTGAGCTCCACACAGCTTCGTCCCTCAGCCGCCACCGTCGACTGCCCTGGTTGCTGTCCGCTCATGACAGCCAAGCATGCAAAACCTTGTGGCGGCCAACCGGCAGTAGACAAATGCCTTATTTAGTTGGTGAAATTTTTTTTGTCTAGCTATTATAACACTTTCGTTTGTATTTGATAATTATTGTCTAATCATAGATTAACTAAACTCAAAATATCTGTCTCAAATTATAGACAAAATATGTAATTAATTGTTAATTTTATCTATATTTAATACTTTATGCATATATCTAAAAATTCGATACGACAAAAAATCTCGAAAGAAAAAATTGAACTAAGGCCTTGTTTAGTTCACCTCAAAAATCAAAAAAATTCAAGATTTTCCGTCGCATCAAATCTTGTGGCACATGTATGAAGCACTAAATATAGACGAAAATAAAAATTAATTGCACAGTTTACTTGTAAATCGCGGGGTGAATCTTTTGAGTCTAGTTAATTTTTGATTGGACAATAATTATCAAATAAAAACGAAAATACTACGATAAAAAAAACCAAAAAAAAATCGAAACTAAAGAGCCAAAGGCAAATCATCACTCGTCTAACCGCCGTCGCGCTCACCCACCCCCCGCTGCCCCGCGCTCCGTCGCGTAGCCCGCAGCTCGTCTCGTCCGTCCGCTCTCGGGCCCGCTCCTCCACCAAAGGGGTCCCACCTCCCAAGGCGACGGCCACCGCGGCGGCCAACGTGGAACCCACCGCGCGTATCGCTGTGGCCACTCAGCGCGTGCCACGGAGGACGCCGTCACGTGCGCGCGCCGCGCGGGCGCATAAATATTCGCGGCCCCGCCGGCGTGTCAGTGGCACGCTGCCGCTCGCGATATTTGCGAGAGAGAGGGGGAGCAGAGAGAGAGAGGAGGGAGTGGCGTCTGTCGTCATGCTGCTGCGGAGCGCGTCCTCGCCGCTGCTCAACTGCGTACGTGCGCCGGCTGCGTCGGCGGCGGCGGCGGTCGAGCACCTCGCGGTGGTTTCGCCGTTGCTGTCACCGGCGGTGGCGGCGGCGCCGAGGCAGGGGGCGGTGCTGTGCCGCGCCATGTCCGAGGGTGACCTCGCGGCGCCGCTCGTCCCGGCCAAGAAGGACCACGAGGGACTGCACGGGAGGGCGCTGCCGAGGCTGTCGGCGTCCTCGTCCTCGTCCGCCTCCATCTCGCTCGAGGAGGACGACAGCGAGGGCGTTGGCGAGGAGGAGGAGGAGGAGGAGACCGTGGTCGCGGTCGGCGCCGACGTGCCGCTGCCGCTGCGTCGGCTGCTGACGAGCACGGGGCTGGACGTGTCCGCGTCCGTGTCCGTGTCCGCGGCCGCGGCGCGCGAGGCGCTGGCGCTCGTGGAGCTGCAGGGCGTCGGGGGCAGCAGCGGGGGCGGGAACGGGAAGGCTCTCGGCAGCAGCGGTGGCCAGGGTGGTGTCGGGGACGGCGGCGGTGGCGGTGGCGACAACCGCGCCGCCACGGACACGCACTACCGGCAGATGATCGAGGCGGACCCGGGCAACTCGCTGCTGCTGGTCAACTACGCCAGGTTCCTCAAGGAGGTGGAGGGGGACGCCGCGAGGGCGCAGGAGTACTGCGAGCGCGCCATCCTCGCCAGCCCCGGCGACGCCGAGGCGCTGTCGCTCTACGCGGGCCTCGTTTGGGAGACCAGCCGCGACGCTGCCCGCGCCGACGACTACTACAGCCGCGCCGTCCAGGCCGCGCCCGACGACTGGTCAGTGCCATCCCCGCGCCTCTCCCTCCCAGCTCTCCTCGGTACACGCTGATCACTCTGACAAACAGTGCTCTTGCTTCTGCTGCAGCTACGTCCTGGGCTCCTACGCCGGGTTCCTGTGGGACGCCGAGGAGGACGACGAAGAGAATGACAACTCCGAGACCTTGCCACCGCCTTCGCTGTTCCAGGGGGCGGTTCAGCATCCTTCCATCACAGCGGCATCTTAGATGAACATGAACTCGATCTAGATCTCACCACCGCTTGTGAACGAAGCTGAATCTGGAACTCTGAAGAGCACCATGCGAGAAACCAGACCGGCCCCCTACGAGTCACCGACATCGCTGGCCGGCTCCTCGCCGCTTGTGAACTGATGAATCACGGCTGATGAATCACGGCACATGTAAAAACTGAATCTGGCAGAGCACAAACGCGTAAGCCTCTTAAGGTTTGGCACCTGAAGAATTTGCAGGGCTATGTATAGTAGACATGTAGATTGAGACCCTGCAGAGCTTCTACATGCAGAATGTTATTGGTCACTTGTGTATCAGTACTAGTAATGCAGTATCCCTTGTGAAATAAAGGTTTTCCTGCTGCTTCGTCAGTACTAGTAATGTAGTATCCCTTTGTGAAATAAAGGTTTTCCTGCTGCTTCATCAGAATAGAACATCTTCCAAGAAGAGCAGAAATCAAACTGCAAGAACTAATGCACCGAATCACAAAGCTTTGCAAAATCGTGTACAGATTTGTACTAGGGCGGCAAGGAAATTGACTCGGAGCCCAGGAGATTGGACATGATAAAAAGAAATTTTGCCAACTACAAATACCTCATATGTCAACAGAAACTAAGATAAACAATACACTGGGACACTGGGTCACTTGCCATTCTTCAAACTCCTGGTGATGAGACTGATTTTAGTACATATAATACCAGCCAGCAGTTTACTACAGAAATAGCAAAATGTGATAAAGGAAGCTGAGGCACAACTCTCTCCTTCCATTGGAGTCGGCTTGATAGGTTCCTACGCACTGAGTCCAGGTTCATCAGGTGTAACTTGAGCGCGGATCGCCTCTCGAACAAGACACGTCGACGATGACTTGTTTTCTTCTGCAGATGAAACAGATGCTGCAATGTCAACTTTGGTTGCTTGCTCTGAAGGCAGTTTAGGGAGAGATTTCCGTTGGGGCTTCTTCACTGCATTTGCAGCAGGTGCTTTCTTGACACCATTTTGGGAGACCCTTTCATCGAGACTCAGTCGAGCTGAATGAGCTGGAGGATTTGAATTTCCTTCTGTCCCTCCTGAGGATGTGTTCTTGGAGCGACCAAGCTTTGGTGATCTAGCTCTTGTTGTAGGGATCTAAGATCAACAGAAAATATAGCATCCTTCAGAAGTTAGGATAGAGCCATAACCTTTATACCTAGGCAGCTAAGAAAATTTTAAGTGTGACATAGCTGTAATTGGAAATTCAAAAGAAACAATCCAGTGAAAACAAGACCAGACTAGGCTTTTCTTATTGGAATAGCTGCTAACTCCAGAAAAAATATGGATTATGGACTTGCAATGAATTTAGCATATAACTATTAATTAGGTTACAAACCTAACAATACAACAAATGGCCGAACTAAAGAAAATAACATGATCATGGGGGTAATCGTTCATTTTATCTATTAAGCTATCAATTAAGGATATCGTTTACAGGTTGTGCAAAGTGCATGATAAATCTTAAACATTGTATAGGCAAAAGACTGTAATTGGATTTAGCTATTACAAAATATGATATGTTATATTTGAGTACAAGACTGCAAAGCTCAATAGAGTAAAATTTTGTAGCTACACAAAGAAAGAAAAGCTCCTTTATTACCTTGTTAAAGAATGTTATACCAAGATTAAGGTCTTCGGTTCAACATGATGGTAAAATGAATTAAAGAACTATTGCATTTCTATAAGTCACGTTAAACCTTAACAGGCAAAAACTTGAAGGATGATTATTTGATAAATATAATCTTTTTCAAGCTGAATTGTAATGCCGATAATTTTCTCTTTAGCAGTAAACTGAGATATTTTGTGATTTAGATATAGCATATATCTGCAGCCAGCAATTCAACGGAGGGAAAACAGGAAGAAGAAATTAAGCCATAAGCACGGGGGACAATTACCTTCTTCAACTCAACCTTGGGGGGAGGTGGTTCCTTGTAAAAGCTGGGCATTGGTGTTGCCTTGAAATTTAAACTCTTTCTCAGCATTTTGAGTTCAGCTTCTTCAGTTTCCTGCACAGCAGTAACAAACGGATAAAGTCAACATTATATTCAATGTCGCATCAAGCAATATCACTTCCGTAGTAATATGAAAATAGAATAAGGGCACAAACCTTTGATTTTGCCTGCAAGTTGCTTTTCTCCAGTTCCTGTGCATGAATCTTCTCCTCGAGCTTTGTGTAGAACTATATAATTGCAGAATAGTGTAAGCAAAGGAATGGTGCCCATATGTTCTTAAAGTAAAACCAGTGCTAAGTTATCTACAATGAGTTACCTCTCTTCTTTTTTCAGCTCTCTCATCACACTTAAAACTAAATCCATATGAAGGAGTGCTGCCAACCCTTTGAGGTTTCACACCTTCATTTGATTCTTCTTCAATATCCTTTTTGACAGAATGCTGGTTTGGTGCCTTCTGAGTTTTCTTCTTCTCTCTGGATTGGAATGAAGCACATGATATTGCAAGAAAGTCTTTTATATTTAAATGCGCTAGTAAGAGAACAAATTTATGGAGAAAAAGTATTTAGGGTATGACTTGGATGGAAAGTTGGAAACATATATACATGTTGCAAGAAAATTGTGTAGAAACTAATGGTAAGACTTGGTTTCACAGCACAGTTTCAATTATCACAAGATGGAAGTCAAAGCAAACAGTAGTAGTTCCAAAATAGTAAATGCCAAAGCAAGAACATTTAAAAAAAATACTGTGCAACTCTAAAATGTTTGTGGCACAAACAACAATAAGGTTCAAATAAATAAGTTTTCTTTAGTGTGTGTGTGTGGGGGGGGCTCCTTCACATATTTGACGGAAGACACTTCAAAAAATTCATTGAATTATGCTACACACTTATGCTACCAAAAAAATGTAGCAAACATAGTTGTACCAATAATTCATAGAATTGTCACACTCAAGGCAATCTAGGTAATAAAAGCTCAACAATCTAGGTAACAAAAGCTCAACCAACCTAGAAGGAACTAGATCCCTTTTTAATTAAGAAAATAGGCACCGAAATTCGCCCTGACGAGGACTTGACTTAGGTGGTTTGGGCGTACGTCCACACCAACAACCAACTGAGCTAGGATCAGTTCATTACCATCTGAGTAATTAGTAGGCCTGGCTGGATGCTTAGAGCACCAATTTAAATCCAGGATCCAAATGAGAAACAGAAACCATGTAGCAACACAGAATCACAAAGTGCAAAACGAAGAAACAAACAACTTACTTTGAGTCCTCAAGTGATGGGCTCTCCTTGGCAACTGGACGGAAACTGCTCTTTTCGGCCTTCTGATGAAATCACCAACAACAAAATGTATAAGTTTCAAACTTCAAATTGCAAGGTGCATAAACATTCCTACAAGTAATATAGTAGCAATCATGCATTGAGCTATAAAAATATAGATGGGCACATCGTAACTCATAAGCTATAACAAAAATTAATTAACTTACTTTCTTACTGGCACCAGCATCGCCATTGCTGGAAGAGCTATCAACTAGATCTGGATCAGAAACCCGTGCAATGGGCGCCTTAGGATAAGAAGAAGGACTGGGAGAGCTTTTCCTAGCTTGACTCTTATCCCCGCCTCGAGGGCTCTGTCGCTGAGATTTAGTAACAACCTTCGGTGAATGGCCTTGAACCCCCTAGAACACATGAAAATGCCAGAGAACATGTGACTGTCAGTAAACCACTGATTGAAGTCACCAGAACTGACAATCTGTAAACGTAAAAAAACTTACCTCAGGAACTCGGGGCTTTATGTCCTGGGATTGCGAGGTGGCTTCCATTTCCACTTCTTCAGATGGGTTGATCACCTCGCTCTCGCCCGAATGCGCTCCATCAGCCAGCCCGTCATGTTCTTCTGCGTGGCCCTCTACATTATCACTGGGCGGCAACTTCCCCTTGGTCCCATTGTCAATGCCCATTGCGCCAATAGCATCAGTAACCTCCGCACTCGCATCCATGTCGCGATACTGTCTCAGGGTTTCTTTAGACCAGGTTAAAAAGAGAACTCCCACGCCACCAGCTTAAACAAGCTATCCGCAAATCACCGCAGGATCATGCTATGCCGGTCAGCAAATGAATCCGCATCAAACTAGACTGAACGCAGAGAAAGAAACATTTGGTTTCAGCGCTCACAACAAAGTTGAGATTTGCAGAATAACAGGAGCAGTCCGTCCAAGAAAGCAAGGGCGTCCTCACCTGCGAGAGATGGAATCAGCTCCTCAGCCCCTGGCGGATCCGATCTCCGCTCCACCCCAGCGGCGCCCAGTGGGGACGAAGACGGCGAAGAATCCGACCGGAGGGGTACGGCAGGCGCGGTCTCGGTCAAAGGATACCTGGATCTGGATCGAGCCGTGGCTCTTGAGCGAATGAAAGGAAATGGTAAGGGAAAGGAAAGGAAAGGAAAGGTGGCGGCTTTACCTGGCCAGACGAAAGCGATGGGGAGTGGAGCGGCTGAAGCGCGAGCGGGAGGCAAAGAGGGGAGTTAGGCACGGTGAAGGCGGGAGAGAGTGACGGTGGCCAGAGACTCCGGCGGTGGCGGCGGCGGAGGGAGGGCGGGACGGCGGGAGGGAGACAGCGGGGGCGTGCGTGGCTCGTGCTTTGTCTGGGTTTCCGGGTGGTGGTTTCGAATTTCTACTTGGACCTTTCTGCGTTCCTCCAAAGCTAACTTTCTGCTTTCAGTGTTTTTCTCCTATATTTATTTACCTCCAATTTCGTCTTGTTATATGGTTTTTTTGTCTTCTCCTGCTGTTTATGGGTTGTTTTGTTGGATTAGATGCGCTGTTTATTGTTTCTTTATTTGTTTGTTTTCTGGTTATACAATCTTAGGTGTTGTTTGGTTCATATTTATGTAACTTAATATTACAGTGCTAAACGACAACGCTAGATCGGGCACTCCCAATGCAGAAACTATCATACTTTCTATAGACATTAACTATAGTGTCACCTAAACATTTTGTTGATGTGGCAAGATAATTATTGAAGAGAGAGAGTAAAAATCATAGAAACCGAATCTAAGGCCTTGTTTAGATGCAAAATTTTTTTGAATTTTGACACTGTAGCACTTTCGTTTTTATTTGACAAACATTATCCAATTATGGAGCAACTAGGCTTAAAAGATTTGTCTCGTGATTTACAGGTAAACTATGCTATTAGTTATCTTTTTTATCTATATTTAATGTTCCATGCATATGTCGCAAGATTCGATGTGATGGAGAATCTTGTAAAGTTTTTTTGTTTTTTGAGTGTATCTAAACAAGGCCAAGTTAGAAACCATGTCTACACGAGATTCAAGACATGAAGTGATATGATTGGTTGAGAATGGAGAGAGAATGAATGTGATTGGATAAAAAATTATTGTATAGAAACTATCCATTGGGGTCATAGTTTCTATACATAGTGTCTATAAAAAATTAATATGTATAGAAATTATTTGTAGTTTCTAACATTGAGAGTACCCTAATCGAGTATCACACCTTGCCTAAAAAAATTGTATCACATGTTCAAATATGCACAACCAAAATTTTCAACTTCTCCTAGTAATGTGGGCTGCTTTTAGGCCCTGTTTAGTTTCTCATCCAAAATTTTTTCATCCATCCCATCGAATCTTTGGACACATGCATGGAACATTAAATGTACATAAAAAATAAACTAATTACGTAGTTTGGTTGAAAATCGCGAGACGAATCTTTTAAGCCTAGTTACTCCATGATTAGCCTTAAGTACTACAATAACCCACATGTGCTAATGATAGATTAATTATGCTTAATAGATTTGTCTTGCAGTTTCCTGACGAGCTATGTAATTTGTTTTTTTATTAGTTTCTAAAAACCTATCCCGACATCCTTCCGACACATCCGATGTGACACCCAAAAAATTTTCATCTCCAATCTAAACAGGGCCTTAATGTTTTAGTATTCAAAATTTAGTATAAACTTTTCATAGTAAATATCTTCTAGTAAAGATTCTCTAGTGCTATAAATAGTATTTTATTATTAATTAAAAACACCAAGAGAACTCTACTAATTTGGTAGAACATATAAAGCTTGTTATCGCTCCTAGACCTTCATAAATGACAAGAGCGGTGGGCAATTAGAGCCGTCGAGCTTGGCCACACGTGATGCACCTACGCAAGGTTAGTATAGAGACATGTACAGTTAGGTTCTATTTGGCACAATTTCATTTCACCAGTGAAGCTGTTTTTGGAGGCTTTAGCTTTATAAACAGCTCTATCGATAGAGTTGGAGCCGTTTTGTTAAATCGTTTGGCAAAACAACTCCTTCTATAAATTATGCTTTCATAGAACGGTACATAGGATGAGGTGAAGCCAAGATAAACTATTATTTTTGGCTCATTCGCACCCCATTGTTACGGGCTTCATCGGTGGAGCCATTTTATTTTACCCATTTGGCAAATGACTTTTAAAGCCGATGGAGAAGTCGTGCCAAACGAGGCCTTACAACCCTTATCTTAGCAATCGGAAGTCGTTATTTAACAAAACCAAACAAATCGCATAATTGTTTGATCTTATTTCATTCTGGTTGCTTTTTGTTATCCACTGATGTTAGGGTCATATATTTGGAACAAAATGTTATGCTAGTCTTTTCTATAAGAGACATGGTGGGTGTCGTGAACATCGAACTATGCTTTAAAATTTCAAGAGTTCTCTTGAAGTTTAAACTATATTGAAGGATTTTCTCTCAATTGCCTAACATAATACATAGATTGGGGAGCTTACATGGAAATGTTGTTTTTTTCTTATTTTTTTGTTTTTATATGTGCTTTTCTTAGGCTGTTTTAATGGTTGAAAGTGGTTCGTTAATAAAGAAGTTGACTCATGCCACACATCAGACCAACTCCACTTGTAAAAAGCCTATTGAAAATGTTGTCACAAACATCGATCACCCTCAGTCCAAGGAACTTGATAAAAGTGGGCTCAGCGAAGTAACCAAGGCAATGATATATGACTTGCATAGAGTGGATGAGTATTGAGCTAGAGGTGTGAGCTAGCTAGTAGAATTTGTTTTGATATGCCTCTAGAAATCCTACTAACACATCGATTCATGTATTTCTCTTATTTTCCCATACTCCCTCTGTATCGGAAAAAACGTCGTCCTGGCCAGTTCCCTCGTTTGCGAAAAGCATGTCGTTCTGATACCGCAGCCACTATTTTGGACGCAAATACCCTTGCCTCTTCGATCCCCGCACCATGTATTTACACAGCCCACCACACCGCGAGCAACCAAAACGCACTAAAACTAAAATAATCGCAACGGCACGGGGGATCAAACCCGCACCTGCACCATCTCACCTCCGAACCCACCGTAGTAGCCAGTAAACATGTGTAACTTTCTTGTATGGAATTTAGCAGCAGCCATATTTAATGAGGGGTAGACAAGGAAAACTCTACCCTAATTAATGACTCCTTGGTTTGCTAAATGCTGTCTTTAACGTCATTTTTTACCAGTATGGAGGGAGTATTATTTAAGTTATTTAAGATGTCAAAATGATTTTGAATTAAGGAGCATAGGCATCGTCAACAAGCATGACTTCATCCGGAGGAAAAAAACAACCACAAAACGAGCCCCAATTTAGAGGTTAAGCAACGTCATTTGGCTCTAAGTAGAAGAGAAACGTGCTCTCTTTGACATTTATTTAGATTATAAATAAATATATTAAAGTATTACTCCTTTTGTTCTAAATTCTAAAATCTTTTGCTATGTATTTAGATCTGCACTATATCTAGATATATAATAAAAACAATGTACTGAAAAGCCAAAATATCTTATTATTTGAAATAGAGTGAGTACGTAGTAAAGTCTAGAAGTTTGCTAACCCAATAATAAGCATACTATTCAAATTTTATGGGGTCAACCATTTCCTCTCTCCAATGTGGATTTCTAGATATGAGTAGTTATAGTTTTTTTTTCACAAATCGACATTGGATTTACCCATCCCGTTTTAAATTGTCACTACAAAAAGCCCACACGGGAGTGAATGTGGATTTAAGTGGCGTGGTTTATAAATCTAGTAGGGCATAATTTTCATAGACCAAGTATATATAGAAGGTTACCCTTCGAAAGAAAAAACATAGCTCAAAGAATACACAACATCTATAACTACAAACCCACCTCATGATGCCTTGCAAGCAACAACTTTGTGTCACTTTATATCCTTTTATAGATCAACCATATATAGTATTGAGAAAACACAACCTAATCAGAATTATTAAATATCAGTATAGTTTACTGTATGTCTGTAGAATGTCCGAAGCTACGCAAGTTAGCACCATACAACACAAACAACCACAAATTGATAAATAAGAAGTGGTTCTATTTTTAGTTAAATCATCTTCCATACATTGATAAATGAGACAATAATGAGGGAATTGGTTTGATTTCTGATGTGATGCTGAGACATGAGAGGCTACCATATGTATGATATAGGTATGGGTAAAGTATACACGGAGAAGCATAGGACCCATGACAAAATGATATGAGTCTGAAAAGAGATAACACTCTCATTTGAACTATATAATAACTAGTTAGATGATGATTTTTCTCCAAACTAAAATTCCAAAATTTCTGCCTCTGCCTACATGTCTTGTAATTGATCCACGGGACACCTTTTTGAATGTCATATCCAGTGTTAACATGTTTTTATTAGCGCTATTTGTTATTTGTATCTATACATATCTATAAAGAGAGAAAATTTCAGTCTGTCCAAAACTTTTCTGCCTCGCCAGTCCAGAATAAAAGTTTTTCTAGAGTTTCTAATACAAAATTTTCTATACACATCAAAGCACATTAAAAATAAAAAAATTACAGGGTCCTAAGTGTAAATCTGTCCCCTACCCTCCGTCCGAAATCGCCCGGCAGGCTGGCCGCTCGGCCTTCGTCCGGAATAGCACGGGCACGCTGATGGAAGTGTAAAAAATAGAAGTTTTTCTAGGTTTTCAATGCAAAATTTCCTATAGACCACGTCGAGAATAAAAAAAAGTATAAGAGCCTATATACAAAGTGTTTGTCTTATTAGTTTACTTTTCTTTTATTTTTTAAATCGGGTGAAAATTGATAAATACACAGTAATTTATAGAAAAAAATAAAAAAAATACAAAACAAATTTTGTTCAGCTCTACATATGTACATCCATACAGTAAACAAACAATATCAGTAATTTATAGAAAAAACAAAAAATTACAAAACAAATTTTGTTTAGCTCTACATATGTACATCCATGCAGTAGACAAAAAGTATCACAAATTTTAATATATTTTTTTGCTGGAGATGCTTGCTATGCTTTTTAGTGTAAAATTGAAATTATAGTTATCTTGCTCCAATTATTATGAAAATTTTATGATAGCCTATTTAATGTGATATGTGATGCTTGATTTGTGATAAAAGTTTTAGTACCATTCCTGCATATCTCACTGATTTACTAATTTACTTAAATTTATGCTTGAGGATGCTTCCACTACCTTTGCACGATGTGTTGTTATGTTATATGAACACTTTATAAGCCCATGTTTATAATCTAAATACATTTAACTGATATATCATATTTCATAGGAATTCTAATCTAAATAAAAAAAGTTAGCAATGAACTTCTCATGTTTTAATATAATACTAAGGTATATTAAGAGGTAATATTAGAGTAAGATAAGTTTTGACTAATTTCTATTTTTATTATTAAATAAATATGTCTCCAAGCTATATATTATTGTAAATATTAACTATCTAATACCATAATACCATAGATGTCATGGTTATCAATAAAATAAATTATGAGCTTTAAATTTTATAAAAAGGATAAATATAACTAGATATACAACATTATGTTATCACTTTGTATGGCCATTTGATGTTTTTTTCCCGGTGCAACGTACGGACATATTTGCTAGTTTAATAATAAGAAGAAGAAAGAAGAGGAAAAACATGGGTTTTCTTAAACTAAAACATTGGTTTTTTTTTTTGAAAAAAAGAGGAAGAACAGGTAGACTAGTACGTTTGCCATTGGGCCTTTTGGGCTGTCGTCTTTCCTAACCCAAATCGCGCCGCCGCACACAAACAGCCGTCAGCGCATGAACCAAGTGAGAGCGTGACTAGAAAGCGGGGGAGCAAGCAGCGCAGCGCAG